>OEOF01000007.1_pt1 | contig 33048 bp, 30 predicted proteins | sample 1539701 | NCBI WGS metagenome assembly OEOF01 (sample SAMEA3611561, study PRJEB23397) | activated sludge metagenome | biome: Urban; feature: Wastewater Treatment Plant; material: Activated Sludge | place: Slovenia | collected 2012-09-24 | reverse complement strand
GGCAACATGGTGGCGGTTCCGTATGGGGCTGGTGGCCATATGATGCACGTACCAATCTGGTTTACTACGGTACAGGCAACCCATCCGTTTGGAACCCAGATGTACGTCCAGGCGACAACAAATGGTCCATGACAATCTTCGCACGTGACTTGGACACTGGCGTTGCTAAATGGGGTTATCAAATGACTCCACATGACGAGTGGGACTATGACGGTATCAACGAAGTAATCTTGTTCGACAAAGGTGGTAAAACCTACGCATGGCACCATGACCGCAACGGGTTCGCATACACATTCAACGCTGGTAACGGTTCTTTAGTTGCTGCTGAAAAAGTGCATCCGTTCGTTAACTGGGCTACTCATGTTGACATGAAGACTGGCGTTCCACATAAAGACGCTAAGTACTCTACTCACCAAGACTACAATGCAAAAGGCATCTGCCCAGCTGCATTGGGTACCAAAGACCAACAGCCAGCGGCTTACTCTCCAAAAACTGGTTTGGTGTACACACCATTGAACCACGTATGTATGACATACGAGCCAGTTGAGTCCAAATACGTTGCTGGCCAGCCATGGGTAGGTGCTACACTGACCATGTTTGCAGGTCCAGACGGCGTGATGGGTGGCTTCGGTGCTTACGACCCAATGACCAACAAAAAAGTTTGGTACAACAAAGAGAAGTTCTCTGCTTGGGGCGGTGCTCTGACTACAGCTTCCAACCTGGTGTTCTTTGGCACTCTGGATCGTTGGTTCAAAGCAGTAAACGCAACTAACGGTAAAGAGCTGTGGAAATTCCAAGTGGGTTCTGGCGTGATCGGTAACGCATTCACCTATGGCTACAAGGGTAAACAACACGTTGGCGTACTGTCCGGTATCGGCGGTTGGGCTGGCGTTGCGATGAACCTGGGCATGACCAACGACACCGACGCATTGGGTGCTGCTGGCGGCTACAAAGAGTTGACCAAATACAACGCTGCTCCTGGCGGCGGTGCATTGAATGTGTTCAGCCTGTAATTAAAAAGTCGCAAGACAGCTAATTACTCGTTGATACGAGTTGACTCACAAACACCCTGCTTCGGCAGGGTGTTTTTTTATATGTGTTGTATACAATCACACATAGATTAAGCTATCATCAAGAACTTTTTGAGTTTAGGTAAGCTCTTAATAACGTGGGCGGCGGGGCCGTTAAATTGATGGGGATAATGTAATGTTGAAGCAAAAAAATAAATTGAGCATGTTCTTGTTACTGGTGTCACTAAATGCGATGGCGATTGAAGATAGTGAGATTCCATCCATCAATCCCGATGAAGGCAGGATCGGAGAGATTCGCCGTGTTGTGGATGAATCGGAGTTCAAGGTCTGTGCTGACCCAGACAACATGCCTTTCTCTAACCTGAAACTGGAAGGTTTTGAAGACAGGATTGCTGAAGTATTGGCCAAGGATTTGGGCAAAAAACTCTCTTTTGCTTACGCATATAACCGGCAAGGTTTTTTGCGCAATACTATCAACGCGATGCGCTGTGATGTGATTATCAGTACAACTTCCGATAATGATGCATTAAGAACTACCGTCCCTTACTACCGCTCTGGTCATGTGTTCGTGTGGCGTAAAAGCAGCAATTACGATATTAAGGATTGGACATCACCAGATTTGAAAAAAGCCGTGATTGGTATCGTGGATAAGAGTCCGGCCGCTATACCGCTTAGTGAGAATGACTTAATGGGCAACTCCCGACCATATCGCCAACAAAGGGATTTGAATTTACCTACGAGCCACATGATAGATGACTTGGTAAAAGGTGATATTGATGTCGCTGTGATGTGGGGGCCGATTGCTGGCTACTATGCGAAGCAAGCTAAAGAGCCTTTGGAGGTAAGACTGATTCCGGAATATGAGAATGTTAATGTGAAGGGTAAAGAGTACTGGAACATTTCCATGGGGGTACGCAAGAAGGATAAGGAGCGTGCTGCTATGATCAGTGCAGCAATCGAGCGCAACAAGGATAAGATCGAAAAGATATTAGATGAGTATGGTATCCCACATGTGCCGGTTGTAGCTGGCGATAGTATTGAAAAGAAAGCAAAAGAATTGCGTGCCAAGGGTGACGTGACCAAAAAAAATGAGTAAAATATATACTCTTATTTGAAGGTTAGAATGCAATCAGATTTTTTGTGTCAACCAATCAAATATGTCCTCGTTAATATGACCATACGTTGAAATATTGCGCTTAGCATAGAGAAAACGTAATTCATACTTGTGATTTGATTAGGAGATATCATGTTAAGCAATACAATTAAGTCTGCATTAATTGTTTCAATGATGGTTGTTGCAAGCAATGCTGTTGCAGATGTATCACTGACTAAAACTACGGATGGTTCAGCGTTGACCATCAAGAAAGAAATGTTCGACACACCGGCTGCCAAAGAGTTTTTGGCAACTGGTAAGAACCCATACATTGGTAACGAGGAAGCCATTAAAGCAGGTAAGAAAAAATTCAACCTGTTCTCTTGCGTAGCTTGTCATGGCGGTAAGGGTGAGGGCGCAGTCGGTCCTGGCCTGATTGGAGCCAATTTCAAATATGCTAAGAACGCAACCAATAAAGGTATGTTCGAAACCATTTGGGAAGGTACTAATGGCGGCATGGGGGCTAAAGGTTTTGGTTTGATGGCTCCAGATGATGGCTTGAAGCCAGATGAAGTGTTAAAAGTTATTGCTTTCATCCGTAGCAACAGCAATGTAAAGATGACTGGTAACGAGTAGTAGTTGCCGATAGTAAAAAAACGGTCACATAAGTGGCCGTTTTTTATTTGTAAAAGCGGAAATTAGCGCTATTATTGCATTTATAAATCTATATGAGGGGGAGAGGCTAAAATGGATAAATATCTAATCGGGGCAACGTTGGCGGCGGTGATGTTGGTTGGTTGCGGCCAAGGTGATAGTGCATCAGGTAATGGGGCAGAAGGTAGCGCACCGGCGGCGGCATCTGCGGATGGCAAAATGATTGAATTTGTCACTACCCAAGATAGCTCACCGCTGAAAATTGATGCGGCATTGTTTGATACTCCGGCAGCGAAGGAGTTTTTGGCAACTGGCAAGAACTCGTATGTGGGTAACGAGGAAGCGATTGCCAAAGGCAAAAAAGTTTTCCAATTGTACTCTTGTACACAATGCCATGGTCCAGAAGCAAAGGGCCAAGTGGGTCCTGGTCTGACAGGACCTACATTTAAATATCCTAAAGATGCAACTAATAAAGGTATGTTTGAAACCATATGGAATGGAACTAATGGCGGCATGGGTGGTAAAGGTGTCGGTGTGATGGTGCCGGGGGACAATACCCAAGGAATTAAGCCGGATGAGATTTTGCAAGTCATTGCTTGGGTGCGTAGCATGAGTAGTGGTTTGACTGGTAACGAGTAATCTTTATTCGAAAGAACGCGCTTGTGCTGATTAAGCCAGGCGCGTTTTTTATTGGAACTTAGAAAAGGTAAGTATAAATGGCAGAGACTAATCAGTTGCATCATGTTGTGATTGTAGGCGGCGGCGCAGGTGGGCTGGAACTCGCTACCAAACTGGGTGATTCATTGGGCGCTAGAGGGAAGGCGCAAATCACATTAATAGACAAAACCAAAACTCACGTATGGAAGCCGTTGTTACATGAGATTGCGGCTGGCAGCATGAATCCGGATAAGCATGAGTTGGAATATTTGGCGCAGGCACACTGGCACAATTTCCGCTTCAGGTTGGGTAATATGGATGGGCTTAACCGCACTAAAAAGGAAGTATACGTTTCTGCTACATTTGACGAGAATGGCGCAGAGGTTATTCCTCGTCGTACCTTTCAATATGACACATTAATTATTGCTGTTGGTAGTACCACTAATGATTTTGGGGTGAAAGGTGCGAAAGAATATGCAATTGCGCTTGACACTCAAGAGCAAGCAGAGCGTTTCCATCGTCGTTTGCATAATGCCTTATTGCGAGCACATACACAGTCGGAACCAGTCCAGGCGGGGCAACTGGATGTGGTGATTGTGGGGGCGGGTGCAACAGGTGTAGAGCTTTCAGCCGAGTTGCACAACACCACGCGTGAGTTGGCAGCTTACGGTTTGGATAAAATTGATCCTGATAAAGATGTACGTATTTCTGTAATCGAGGCTGGTGAGCGCGTGTTGCCAGCTTTGCCACCACGTCTCTCAAGCTCGGTCGAGATGGAACTTAGAAAACTTAAGGTGCATTTGTACTTGGGTGAACGTGTGACGGAGGTATCTGAGAAAGGGGTTTACACCCACACTGGACGCTTCATTCCATCTGCCTTGGTAGTATGGTCTGCCGGGATCAAGGCGCCGGATTTTCTGACCACCCTGGACGGATTGGAGGTCAATCGTATCAATCAACTTCTGGTGAAATCAACTCTGCAGACTACGTTGGACGACAGTATTTTTGCATTTGGAGATTGCGCTGCCTGTGAATGGATTGGACAGGGTGGTATGGTTCCTCCACGTGCACAGGCCGCACATCAGCAAGCCAGTTTGCTGGTGAAATCTGTGAAGAAGCGTATCGCCAATAGTCGGCATATGCCGGAGTTTCAGTACAGGGATTATGGTTCTCTAGTAAATCTGGGGCGCTATACGACAGTGGGTAATTTAATGGGTTCGCTGGAAGGCAGCAGCATGTTTATCGAAGGCCTGATTGCACGTACCATGTACCAGTCGCTTTACAAGATGCATCTGATTGCGTTGCATGGATACGTAACGGTTTTTCTGCAGACGTTAGGGCGATTGATTACCCGGCGCAGTGAGGCTAAGGTCAAGCTTCATTAATTGGCTGTTTTACGCTTCTTTGATACAGCTTATAGATAATCATCATGCTTAAGCTGACAAAGATACCAAAGATGGTAATAATGGCATTGATAGAGACGCCCTGATGTAACATCAGGGTGTAGCAACCAAGCATTAATAGGATACCAATATTCTCGTTAAAGTTTTGTACGGCAATAGAATGCCCTGCGCCTAACAAATCGTGACCGCGATGTTGTAATAATGAGTTGAGCGGTACCAGAAAATAGCCTGCCAATACACCGATACAAAACAGCATCACAGCAGCAGTCTCGCTTGTTTTGACGAAAATCATGCTGACAACAAGTGCTCCCATGATAATGCCAGCTGGCAACACACGCGTGGCATTTTCCAGCTTTACAAACATGGAGGCACCTGCCGACCCTACGGCAATACCAATCGCCAGAATGGCAATCAACTTGGTTGCTGCTTGCTCGTCAAGCCCCAGTTTGATGGATGCCCAGCGTAATACAACAAATTGCAGGGTTGCGCCTGCGCCCCAGAATAAAGTGGTGACAGCCAGGGAGACTTGCCCTTGGGGGTCGCGCCACAAGGTGGAAAAGGCATGCCAGAAATCCTTGATTAGGAAGGTCAGGCTTTTTTGTGGAATCTTGTGGTCAAGTGGCAACTTGGGGATATAGACGTTAAACCAGGCTGCCAGCAGGTAGAGCAGGGTAATCAACCCTATGCCATAGTAAGGAGCCATAGCAGGGTCGAAGTGCATGCCAAAGAGTATGTTGGCTTTATCATAGGTGCTGATTGCGGCAATATCCGCACCAAAAACCGGCCCCAAAATGATGGCGGTAACTGTAGTACCTTCCATCCAAGCATTGGCTTTAATTAGTTGGTTTGGGGGTAACAGCTCTGTCAAAATGCCATACTTGGCGGGTGAATAAGCCGCGGCGCCAACGCCAACCACTGCATAAGCATATAACGGGGGCACCCCCACCAGTGCCAGCAGGCAGCCCAAAAACTTGATGCCGTTGCTGATGAACATGACTTTCCCTTTGGGTAGCGCATCGGCAAACGGCCCAACAAAAGGGGCAAGTACGATATAGGAAATCACGAAGAACTCGCGCAACAGGGGTTCATGCCAATGTGGCGCATTCAATTTGGAGAGCAATGCAATTGCTGCAAACAGTAAAGCATTATCTGCAATGGCAGACAGGAATTGTGCAATCAGTAAGGTATAGAATCCTTTTTTCATGCTTCTGATTACAGCGTTTCCGCCGCGAAGTCGGCTAGGCGCGAGCGTTCGCCACGGGACAAGGTGACATGGCCATTATGCTTCCAGCCTTTGAACCTGTCGACTACATAAGTCAGTCCGGAGCTGCCTTCAGTCAGGTAAGGCGTGTCAATCTGGCCGATATTCCCTAGGCACACCACTTTTGTCCCTGGCCCGGCACGTGTGATGAGTGTTTTCATTTGCTTGGGCGTCAGGTTCTGGGCTTCGTCAATAATCAGGAATTTATGCAGGAAGGTGCGCCCTCGCATAAAATTGAGGGATTTGACTTTAATGCGGGTACGAATCAAGTCCTGCGTGGCTGCGCGCCCCCATTCACCAGCTTCCTCATCGGTTTTGTTGAGCACGTCCAAGTTGTCCTCCAGCGCGCCCATCCAAGGTGCCATTTTCTCTTCTTCCGTACCAGGCAAAAAGCCGATATCCTCACCTACCGGTACGGTGACGCGGGTCATGATGATTTCTGAATAAAGCTTTTTATCCAGCGTTTGTGTGAGCGCGGCAGCTAATGTAAGCAAGGTTTTGCCAGTACCGGCCTGGCCGAGCAATGTGACGAAATCAATTTCCGGATCCATCAGCAAGTTGAGCGCAAAGTTCTGTTCGCGGTTGCGCGCAGTAATGCCCCACACACTGTGTTTTGAGTTGGCATGATCCTGCAGGACTTCTAATACAGCGGTGTCTCCACTCACCTCGCGTGCAATTGCATGGAACGGCTTGTCATGTTCATAATAGACAAATTCATTTGGCACCAGAGCTTTAATCAAAGGCCCTTTAATACGATAGAACATACGCCCGGCCTCCTGCCAGGATTCCATTTCCTTGCTGTGTGTTTCCCAGAAATCTTGTGGTAGTTCCCTGATGCCGGTGTAGAGCAGGTCACTATCTTCCAGTACCTTGTCATTAAAGTAATCTTCCGCTGATACACCCATCGCACGGGCTTTGATGCGGATATTGATGTCTTTGCTGACGAGGATAACCTGGCGCTGTGGCTGCTGTTTTTTCAGCGCCAGCACCACGGCGATGATCTGGTTATCGGCCTTAAAGCTGACCAGTCCTGGCAGCTCGGCATGCATCTCGGTGGTTTGCATGAACAAGCGCCCGGTCGCTTGCTTGTTGTTATTGACGCTGAGAGAAGACCCCAACTCAAGGTTGGTTAAATCTGTTCCAACAATCTCTTCCATATAACGGCTGGCCTGGCGGGCATTTCTAGCGACTTCCGTTAAGCCTTTTTTGTTATTATCCAGTTCTTCCAGTGTTACCATTGGCAGGTAGATGTCATGCTCCTCAAACCGGAACAGACAAGAAGGATCGTGCATCAGCACATTGGTATCAAGAACAAACAGTTTGGTGGGTAGTGCTGATGATGTCATATCGTATATTTAAGTCAGTGTTTGTATATAGGAAAGAACCTCTTGTGCGTGCCCATCTGCCTTGATGCTGCGCCATTCGCGGATCAGTTTGCCGGTTTTATCAATGACAAATGTGCTGCGTTCTATGCCGCGTACCTGCTTGCCGTACATGTTTTTTGTTTTAATGACGCCAAATAGATTGCAAGCGGTCTCATCCGCATCGGATAGTAATGCGAAAGGGAAGCTGAATTTTGATTTAAATTTTTCGTGTGATTTCAGGCTATCACGTGAAATTCCCACTATTACAGCGTTTCTGGCCAAGAATTCGGCATAGGCATCACGGAACTGCACACCTTGCGTGGTACAGCCGGGCGTGGAATCTTTGGGGTAAAAGTAGATGACCAAGGTTTTCCCAAGGTAATCGGAAAGATTGAAAGTGACATCACCGGTGGCGGGTAGCGTGAATGCAGGAACAGCCTGATTTAATGCGAGTGTCGTCATACGTCTTTTCGTATTGTTGTAAAAAATCGTGGCTTTGGCAAGCGCAATTTTAAATTAGATGGGACAACCACATTGGCAAATGTCGCTGAAGGGTTATTGAGGTAGTTGCAGGCGGATTTTTGTGCCTTTGGGACTTACCGGGTTGAATGAAATGCTGCCGCTTAAAACCTCACACACCTTAAATGCGAACGGGATGCCCAAGCCTGTACCAAAGCGCTTAGTAGATGGCCCCGGGCTGATGGCATGCGGGTCTGGTGTGAAAGGTATGCCTGTGCCTTCGTCGCTGATGCTGATTTCTAGCATGTTCTGGCTGAGCGATGTTTTAATCTCAATGGTACCATTGGCAGGGGAGGCTTCAATAGCGTTCAATATCAGGTTATACAATGCCTGTTCCAGCAAATGCTCATCGGTCAGTATCTCGCGGTTGGGCGGATTGCTTTGCACGAGACGGAGGTTTCTTTCACTGATCTTCCCGGCCAGTGGTGTGAGTGCTCCGTCAATCACACTCTGCAGCTTTGCTTTGGTCAGCCGTGGCTTGATGGGGTGCAGGTAAGCGAGCAAGCTGCCTGTCCAGCGCTCCAGCCGGTCTACGGAGTTGATGATGCCTTGCAGCGATTCCTGATTGTCTTTGTCATCCACTGGGATATCAATTACTTGGGCGGTTGCACGGATGCTGGCCAGTGGGTTGCGAATATTATGCGCCAGCATGGGAACCAGTAAGCCCAAGGCAGCCTGTTTCTCACTGCGCACCAATGCATCCCGGCTTTCTGCAAGGTCTTCGGCCATTTTGTTGATTTCCTGTGACAGGGTGGCCAGTTCGGCGGCGCCAGTTTCAGGCGCTTTATAGGTCAAGTTGCCAGCACTGATTTCTGATGTGGCATGCATGATGGCGTTGATCGGATTGACAATTTCCCGTTTGAGAAAACGGCGAGATAAAATCAGCAATAATCCCGCCAACAATATTGGGATGCTAAGTAGTAATACGGAAGTCTGTTTTGCATCAACCAGCCGGTTTTTTAGCTCGTCCTGTTTAAGCTTCAGCAAGTCTTCCGCTCGCTGAGAGACTGTCTCATAACGTGCAAAGATGCCGGTTTCCATGTCTTTGTACAAACTTCTTCTCGAAATGTCGCTAGGGGCGGCCTGATAGCGGTAGAACAAGTCCGGAGCATCTTCGGCGAAAGCACGATATTTATGTTCCAGATCCGCAATGGCTTTTTTTTCCTCTTCGCCTTGAGCAAGTGCATGCAGTCGGCTGAAGTTGCTGAGAATGGATTGGGTATAGGCTTTGTATTCATCGCGTGCTTCCATATCCTCCAGGAAGAAAGCATCGAACAACTCTTTCATCTGGCGGTACAGATTGCCGCGAGTTTGCTGGATTTCCTGCACCAGAGAGTGGATGCGCTGCGATTCTTTGGCAGATTTGTCCCACAGGTAGATGCCGTAACTGCCACCGGCAACCGCCAATATGATCAGCGCGATAAAAGTCAATTCATGCGTGAGCAACAGCTCACGCAAGGGTTTTGGTTTGCGCATCAGCCCTCTTCAAGTTTGAAAGACACAGGCACGACAATATTGAAAGTACGGTTACGTAGCGCTTGGGGAGGTGCGGGGAAAGGCGCTGCCTTGCGCGCCATTTCCAACGCTTGTTTATCCAAGGCTTCGTAACCACTGCTTTGTTGCACGCTGGCTGAGATTACCTTGCCGTTGCCATCGATTTTCAAATTCAGAATCACGTCACCTTGCCAGCCGCGCATCTGGGCGATACGCGGATATTGCTTATGTTTGGCAATAGCACGGCCCAGCAGGCTCCCATATTCACCTAGCGCATTATCTACCTCAACAGGGCTTGGCTCGGGATCTTTAGGTGGCTCGACCGGAGGAGGAGGTGCTACAAACTCGGCTTTGCTTTCTGCCTTAGGCGCCGCGGTGATGACTGCGGGTGGCGGAGGTGTTTCGCTGACAGGTTCGGGCGGTGAGGTGTCTTCCACGATGGGGCTGGGTTGCTCGATGGGTTTTACAGGCTTTGGAATCGGCTTGGGTTCCAATTTCTTAATCGGTTTTGGTTCTTCGATTGGCTTAGGCGGCTCGGGAATTTCTTGCACCACAGGTGTAGGAGGCTCCGGTTTTTGCAGTTCAATGCTCAGTTCTATTGGGGTATCTTTTCGCAATTCGAACTTAAAGTTGGGAACCACAACTGCTACCAAGATATGCAACAGCATGGAAACAACCACAGCCAACAGCAAGGTGTGTTCGTGTAAAAAAGGTTGTTTTACAGCGGCGTTCAAAATCTGTTAACTCAAGGAAAAGATAATGATTTTACAGCATTTCTTACGTCTAGACACGTGCAAAAATGGGCTGAAATAAGCCAATAACCAAACGTTATGTTAAATCATGCCTTGCAACAATTGTACGTTCACGGTTTCGCCTGCTGCACAATTGCCGGTGGTTTCATCCAATACGATAAAACAATTGGCGGCGCTCATGCTACTGAGAATGCCGGAGCCTTGATTGCCAGTAGTTTTAACCTGATAGCTGCCGTCTTCGGCCTGAAATAATATTCCACGTTGAAACTCCGTGCGCCCCGGCGCTTTTTTGATGGAACTGACACATTTTGTCCGCAATAAAATAGGGGCTTGAAACGCCGCACCAGATAAGGCTTGCAGGGCGGGTTGTACGAACTGGTAAAACGTCACCATCGCAGAAACCGGGTTTCCCGGAAGGCCGAAATAATGTGCTTTTCCTATCTTGCCATAAGCAAGCGGGCGCCCAGGCTTCATGTTGATTTTCCAGAATAATACCTGACCATGTTTGGCCAGCAGTGTTTTCATATAGTCCGCCTCGCCCACGGAAACGCCACCGCTAGTAATCACGGCATTATGCGTACGCGCGGCTTCCAACAAAGTCTTTTCAAGTAAATCAGGTTTATCCTGCACATTGCCCAAGTCACTGATTTCCGCGCCCAGCCTGGTGAGCATGCCAAACAGCGTGTAGCGGTTGCTGTCGTAAATTTGGCCTTCTTTCAGCGACTGGCCGATACTTGCCAGCTCATCACCTGTGCTGAAGAACGCCACTTTGAGTTTGCGGAATACTGTGACTTCGCCGATGCCGAGCGAGGCAACTAAGCCCAAATCCGCGGGTTTCATCACATTGCCTTTTGCTAAAACGGTTTGGCCGAGTTTCAAATCTTCGCCCGCCAGACGTATGTTAGCACCCTGTTTAGGCAATTCCAGTAGTGTGATGGAGTCACTTTTAATTGCGATATGCTCTTGCATTACCACTGTATCAGCGCCTTGTGGGATTACCGCACCGGTCATGATGCGCACACATTCGCCTGCTTTTACTGTGCCGTTAAAAGGCTTGCCGGCGAAAGCGGTGCCGATGACCTTGGCGATTTTGACGCCTTCGGAAAATTTGAACGCGTAGCCATCCATCGCGCTGTTATTGTGGTTAGGCACATTGCAAGGAGACACGATATCCGTTGCCAGCATTCGGCCTAAACTTTCGCGCAAATTTACGGTTTCGGTTTCTGTGACGGGCTGTAAAAACTGTTGAATGAACGCGCGCGCTTGTGCCACCGACATCGCATTGGGGTCGTAATCGTCCATGCAGCTTGGGTTGGCGGCAAGTTCGGAGAGTTGGGGTGTGTTGCTCATGATGGTTTCCGGCTACCTAATTTTAATTCTAGCGCTTCTAAATCTTCAAATGTGTTCAGGTTGGTGAAAGCCTCGTTGCAATCGCTAAAATCCACTTCGATATATTGTTGGCTTTGTTGCCAAGTTTTGACCTTGTGCTTGCCGCCAGCCAGATACGCCTCCAGGGTAGGCAGCACACTTTTTTTCATCAGGCAGAACACTTGATGCGTATCTTCGGCCGTCTTCGCAACGGCAATACCCGCGTCGCTTTCAATCATATCCCTATGAAGCCGTTGTGCTAAATCCAGCGGCAATATGGGCGAATCGCAAGGTGCAGTCAGCACCCAATCATGTTTGGCATGCTTCAAACCCAGCAGAAAACCAGCGAGTGGCCCTGGAAAATCGTTGGTTTCATCTTGCAGTACGCGGTAGCCAAGCGCTTCGTAAGTGGCAATTTCACGATTGGCGTTGATGAGGATTTCGTTCACCTGCGGCCTGAGTCGTGCAATTACATGCGCAATCAATGGCTTGTTTTGTAAAGGCACCAAGCCCTTATCCGCGCCATTCATGCGGGTGGCGCGACCGCCGGATAAAATTATTGCAGAAAACTTTTCCAAAATATTCTTTCAAATCAATGCGCGCTAACGGCGCTGTGACGCAGACAGTACGCATATTGTACGGCAAGGAACAGCAACGAAGTTAGCGCGCGTTGAGGGAAGGAGTCATCCCCCCGTATGCGACATAAACCGCACTACTGCCGGCTTTGCACGGCTTAGATCGAAATCGTGCCCTTTGGGTTTGATGCGCATGCTTTGTTGAATGGCTTCGATAATCGGCGCGTCGTTGTTGGGGTTGGCGCGCAAAAGTGGCATGAGTTCGACTCTATCCTCTTGGCCTAGGCACAAGAAAAGCTCGCCTTGGCAACTGATGCGCACACGGTTGCAGCTCTCGCAGAAGTTGTGCGAGTGCGGCGAGATAAAGCCGATTTTTGTTTTCGTATCCGCCACGCGCCAATAGCGCGCCGGGCCGCCTGTGGTCTCTGTACTGGGCAGTAGTGTGTACTTACTTTGCAGCAGTTTCAAGGTTTCGTCGTTGCTGACAAAAGAGCTTTCGCGGTTGTGGTTCACATCGCCCAGCGGCATTTCTTCGATAAAGCTGAGGTCGATTTTTTTGTCGATGGCGAACTGCACCAAATCCGCTGCTTCGTCATCGTTAGTGCCGCGCATGAGCACGGTGTTGATTTTGATGCCTTCAAACCCCGCATGGATACTGGCTTCCAGGCCGGTTAAAACTTGCTCGAGCCTGCCGGTGCGGGTGATTTGTTTGAAACGTTCCGGTTTCAGGCTGTCGATAGAAATGTTCACGCGTTTGACGCCTGCGGCTTTGAGTTGCAGCGCAAGCTTGGCGAGTTGGCTGCCGTTGGTAGTAAGCACTAACTCATCCAGCCCCTGTAGATGACCGATTTCTTCAAACAACCACATCGCGTTTTTGCGTACTAAAGGCTCGCCGCCGGTGATACGCACTTTCTTCACCCCCAGCTTGACGAATACTTTTACAAGCCGTGCGCATTCTTCCAGGCTCAGCACCTCGTTGCGCGATAAAAAGGTGATGTCTTCGCCCATGCAATATTGGCAGCGGAAATCGCAGCGGTCAGTGATAGAAAGCCGGATGTAATCCACCGTGCGGCCGAATTGGTCAATCAGCAGCGAAGGGGAATCTTGTTGATGTATATCGGTCATATACCAGGTATTCTATGCGCTTTTCCGGCTTTAATGTAGGGTCAAATAGGTATATCATACGCAGTCATCCGTTTAACTGTTTAGAGAGATTACAAGCGTGACAGTTCTATCTCAACAAGAGCTCGCCAGAATCGAGACGCATATTGAGGCAAACAAGGCGTGCCCGGGTGCTTTGCTGCCACTGTTGCATGCCATTCAGGATGACATTGGTTACATTCCAGAGAGTGTCTATCCAGAGATTTCAAAGGCCTTGGCACTTTCTGTGGCCGAAGTGCATGGCGTCGTGACTTTTTACCATCATTTTCGTACACATCCGGCTGGCAAACACATTTTGCAGGTATGCCGCGCGGAATCCTGCCAGGCGATGGGCTCTGAAAAACTGGAAGCTGGTGTCAAAGTTATGCTGGGTATTGATTACCATCAGACAACAACAGATGGTGCGATTACGCTTGAGCCAGTTTATTGTCTGGGTAATTGCGCTTGTTCGCCTGCGGTAATGCTGGATGACGAGGTGTATGGCCGCATGACAGAAGAAAAAGTGGCAGAACTGATCGTGGAGGCGCGCCATGGTTAAAGTCTATGTGCCTCGTGACTCTACCGCACTTTCGTTGGGCGCGGATAAAACTGCAAAAGCGATTCGGGCAGAAGCTGAAAAACGTGGCATCAAAATCGAACTGATTCGCAATGGCTCGCGAGGTTTGTTTTGGCTGGAGCCGATGGTGGAAGTGGCGACTGACAAAGGCCGTGTGGCCTACGGCCCAGTGATGCCAAAAGATGTACCAAGCTTGTTCGATGCAGATTTCCTGAATGGTGGTAAACATGTGTTGAGTTTAGGGCTTGTTGAAGAAATTGCCTGGCTGAAAAAGCAACAACGCCTGACGTTTGCACGCGTCGGTATTACTGATCCGGTTTCGCTGGAAGATTACATTGCGCATGATGGCTATAAAGGTTTGGCGAACGCACTAAAAATGAGCAGCGCGGGCATTGTGAAAGCGGTAACCGATTCTGGCCTGCGTGGGCGCGGTGGTGCGGCTTTCCCGACAGGCATCAAGTGGAACACGGTGCTAAATGCGCCTGCTGATCAGAAATACGTTGTTTGCAATGCCGACGAAGGGGATTCCGGCACTTATTCTGATCGCATGATCATGGAAGATGATCCGTTTGTGCTGATCGAAGGCATGACTATTGCTGGTTTGGCAGTAGGCGCGACACAAGGTTATATCTATTTGCGCAGTGAATATCCCCATGCGCTTAAGGTGCTGAACGAAGCGATTGCCAAAGCCGAAAAGGCAGGTTACCTAGGTACAAATATTTGTGGTTCTGGCAAGGCTTTCTATTTAGAGGTTCGTCGCGCCGCCGGCGCCTATGTGTGCGGCGAGGAAACCTCATTGCTGGAGTCGCTGGAGGGTAAGCGTGGTCTGGTGCGCTTCAAACCGCCGCTGCCTGCGATTGAAGGCTTGTTTGGCAAGCCCACTGTGGTGAATAATGTGATTTCACTGGCGACTGTACCGATTATTCTGGACAAGGGTGCACAATATTATGCGGATTACGGTATGGGCCGTTCACGCGGCACTTTGCCGATTCAGTTGGCTGGCAACTTGAAGCAGACTGGTTTGGTGGAACTGGCGTTTGGCGCGACCTTGCGTGAATTGTTATATGACTTTGGCGGCGGCTCGGCTTCTGGTAAACCTATCCGTGCCGTGCAAGTGGGCGGTCCATTGGGTGCCTATCTGCCGGAAAGCCAATTCGACACGCCGCTGGATTATGAGGAATTTACCAAGATTTGGGCAGTCTTAGGTCATGGAGGCATCGTCGCATTTGATGATGCTGTGGATATGGCCAAAATGGCACGTTATGCATTTGAGTTCTGTGCAATTGAATCGTGTGGGAAATGTACACCTTGCCGCATCGGCTCAACACGCGGCGTGGAAGTGATAGATAAAATTAGCGCAAAAAAAGATCATGCCAAGAATATTCAGTTAGTGCGTGACTTGAGCGATACGATGTTGAATGGTTCACTGTGTGCGTTGGGCGGCATGACACCTTACCCGGTATTGAGCGCGTTGAATCATTTTCCCGAAGACTTCGGTCTGAGCAAGGACAAGACTGCAGCATGATGCTGCGGAGGTGAGCGATGGACGACATTAAATACACACCACCCAAACATGTGCCGGATGTAGATTTCGGTACCCCCAAACGCACATCCGGCAAACAAGTCACACTGAATATTGATGGTCGGGATGTGACAGTGCCAGAAGGCACTTCTATCATGGCAGCTGCAGTGGAAACCGGTGTGATGGTGCCAAAACTGTGTGCGACTGACAGTTTGGAGCCATTCGGATCCTGTCGCTTGTGCCTGGTGGAAATCGAAGGGCGTCGCGGTTATCCGGCCAGTTGCACCACGCTGGTGGCGGAAGGCATTAAAGTGCATACGCAAACTGACAAGCTGGCAGAAATTCGTCGTGGCGTGATGGAGTTGTATATCTCTGACCACCCGCTGGATTGCTTGACCTGCGCCACTAATGGCGACTGCGAGTTGCAGGATATGGCGGGGGCGGTTGGCCTACGCGAAGTGCGCTATGGTTATGAGGGTGAGAACCATCTGAGCCAGGCCAAAGACGAGTCCAACCCTTATTTCACTTTTGACCCATCAAAATGTATTGTTTGCAGCCGCTGCGTGCGTGCGTGCGAAGAGACACAAGGTACTTTCGCACTGACTATTCAGGGGCGCGGTTTTGATAGCAAAGTATCAGCAGGCAATAAAGACTTTCTGGAATCCGAATGCGTTTCCTGCGGCGCTTGTGTACAGGCCTGCCCGACAGCGACCTTGATTGAAAAAACCGTGATTCAGGCCGGTACGCCGGAACATACGGTGACTACTACTTGCGCCTATTGTGGGGTAGGTTGTAGTTTTGATGCCGAAATGAAGGGTGAGGAAGTGGTGCGTATGACGCCCACTAAAAATGGCGGTGCCAACCATGGACACTCCTGTGTGAAAGGCCGATTTGCCTGGGGTTATGCAACCCATAAAGACCGTATTACCAAGCCCATGATTCGTAAAACCATTCATGAGCCTTGGCAAGAAGTCAGCTGGGATGAGGCGATCAACTACGCCGCCAGCGAGATTAAACGTATTCAGGCTAAATATGGCAAGGATAGTGTGGGTGGCATCACATCCAGCCGCTGCACCAATGAAGAAGTGTATGTCACGCAAAAGCTCATACGTGCCGTTTTTGGCAACAATAACGTGGATACTTGCGCACGCGTTTGCCATAGCCCGACTGGCTATGGCTTGAAACAGACCTTGGGCGAATCGGCCGGGACGCAAACATTCGACTCGGTGATGCAGTCCGATGTGATTTTGGTGATTGGCGCCAATCCGACGGATGGTCATCCGGTGTTTGCCAGCCAAATGAAGCGCCGTCTGCGTGAAGGCGCCAAACTGATAGTGGCCGACCCGCGCGAAATTGACCTGGTTGCTAATTCTCCCCATGTGCGAGCCGATTACCATTTAAAGCTGCGTCCTGGCACCAATGTGGCATTGATTTCTGCGTTGTCGCATGTCATTGTCACCGAAGGGTTGGTAAATGAAGCGTTTGTGCAGGCACGCTGTGAGAAAGACTCTTACGAAACCTGGAAGGCATTTTCAGCCAAACCGGAAAATTCTCCTGAAGCGTTGGCGGGCGAACTGGGGATTCCTGCCGAGACGGTGCGTGCTGCTGCAAGGCTTTATGCAACTGGTGGTAATGCGGCGATTTATTATGGCTTGGGTGTGACCGAGCATAGCCAAGGCTCTACCGCCGTTATGGGCATTGCTAATCTGGCGATGGCTACCGGTAACGTAGGCCGTGAAGGCGTGGGCGTGAACCCGCTACGCGGCCAGAACAACGTGCAGGGTTCCTGCGACATGGGCAGTATGCCGCATGAATTCCCTGGATATCGCCATGTATCGGATGATGCGACACGCGCCTTGTTCGAGACTGCTTGGGGCCGACCATTGAGCGCTGATCCTGGTCTGCGTATCCCGAACATGCTGGATCTGGCAAGCGAAGGCAGCTTCAAAGCGATTTATTGCGTAGGTGAAGACATTGCGCAATCTGACCCAGACACCCAGCACGTGACGCACGCGTTGGAAAGTATGGAATGCGTAATCGTACAGGACTTGTTCCTCAACGAAACGGCGATGTATGCGCACGTGTTCTTCCCCGGCGCATCTTTCCTGGAGAAAAGCGGAACGTTCACTAATGCCGAGCGCCGTGTCTCACCGGTGCGCCGTGTGATGACGCCGAAAAACGGTATGGAGGATTGGGAGATTACTGCCAAGTTGTCCCAAGCGCTGGGTTATGAGATGCATTACAGACACGCTAGCGAGATCATGGATGAAATCGCTGCATTGACACCGACCTTCAAGGGGATTAGCTTCCAGAAATTGGATGCGTTGGGCAGTATCCAATGGCCGTGCGACGATGAGAATCCGGTTGGTACGCCCACCATGCATATGGATGAATTCGTGCGCGGCAAAGGTAAGTTCTTTATTACCCAATACGTGCCAACCACCGAGAAGGTGAATGCAAGGTATCCGCTGATTCTGACGACAGGCCGTATCTTGAGCCAATACAATGTGGGTGCGCAGACACGGCGTACAGAGAATGTGGTGTGGCATGACGAGGATAGGGTCGAGATTCATCCGCACGATGCGGAAGATCGCGGTGTCAAGGAAGGCGATTGGGTGGGCATTACCAGCCGCGCGGGTGAGACCGTGTTGCGCGCCAGAATCACTGAGCGTGTTCAACCCGGTGTGGTCTATACTACCTTCCATCATCCGGGCTCCGGTGCCAATGTGATTACTACGGACAATTCCGACTGGGCGACTAACTGTCCTGAATACAAAGTGACCGCTGTGCAAGTCACTAAGGTGACGCAGCCATCCAAATGGCAGCAGGATTACAAAAAATTCAGTGATGAGCAGATTGGCTTTACGCAAAAAACCAGGAAACAAACGGTTGCAACCTGATACGGATGCCTGAGATGAAGCCCATGATGCGCCCTCAGGCATTTGTGCCATCACAGGCCTATCCGGTGCGTATATGGGAGGGGGACGGGTCGCCAGATAGCCAGAAGACTGATGTGCTGGCGGAAGAGACCCCGGTAGCACTGGTTTATAACGGAATCTCGCATGTAGTAATGCTGACCACACCACAGGATTTGGAAGATTTTGCGCTGGGGTTTTCGCTTACTGAAGGCATTGTGTACGACAAAAGTGAACTGTATGGCGTGGAAGTGGTTGAGCACCCACAGGGCTTGGAATTGCACTGCGAGATAGCCAGTGAACGCTTTGCCAACCTGAAAGAACGTCGCCGTAACCTGCTGGGACGAACCGGATGTGGTTTATGTGGTGCAGAAAGTATTGGTCAGGCGATGCGTGTGCCTGAACCCAGATTGATAGTACCTGCCCTGCAAACCTTACCCCATGCGGCTATCCAGCATGCTTTCAAAAGCATACAAAGCGCACAGGTGTTGCAACAGACGACCGGTGCTACGCATGCCTGTGCCTGGGCGGATGTGCAGGGCAATGTGCTGTTAGTGAGAGAAGACGTGGGCAGGCATAATGCGCTGGATAAGCTGATTGGTGCCTTGGCAAGTAGACCGCAAGCCACAGGTTTTGTGCTTACAACCAGCCGTGCCAGTTATGAGATGGTGCAGAAAGTGGTGAGTGTTGGCATTCGCGTGTTGGTGGCAATTTCTGCGCCCACCGGTTTGGCAGTTTGGTTTTCAGAAAAAAATGATGTGACGCTGGTGGGCTTTGTCAGGGACCGTCGTCACGTGATATATACACATTCGGAACGAATCATCGAGTAAATATGGACACAGAAAAACTAATTAAAATGGCCAACCAAATTGGCGACTTCTATGAAGCGTATCCTGATCAAGTGATGGTGGAACAGGAAATTGCTGGTCACTTGAACAAGTTCTGGAATTCAATCATGCGCAAAAGTATCGTTGCGCATGTGAATGAGCATCAGGGACAGGGTTTGCATCCGCGGGTGATTGCGGCGATTCAGCGTCATCTTGAAGTTTGATGGATATTAACCAGGCTTTTTTCATCACGCCGCTATTCTTTTTAGCGGCGTTGTTGTTTTCATCGGTTGGTCATGGTGGCGCATCCGCTTATCTGGCGGTGATGGCTTTATTGGGGCTGGCTCCTGAATCTATGAGGCCAGCCGCGTTGTTGCTGAACGTGCTGGTGGCTAGCATTGGTTTTTATAAATTTTATCGCGCTAAGGCGTTTGACTGGCAATTGTTCTGGCCACTGGCAATCATGTCTGTGCCGCTAGCATTCATCGGTGGGCAAATGCATTTGCCGCCACAGTATTACAAATCGCTAGTCGGGGCCGTTTTAGTGTTTGCTGCAATGCAGATATTTCTCAAAGCACAGGCAAATACTCTGCAAGCCAATATCCATGCACCTCCCAGGCCGGTGCTTTTTTGTCTGGGTGCGGGTCTTGGCCTGCTCTCTGGATTAACCGGAATTGGCGGCGGCATATTTCTGAGCCCTGTTCTATTGTTGTTGAATTGGGCGGAGGCCCGAATCATTTCAGGAGTGGCAGCAGCATTTATTCTGGCAAACTCAGTATCGGGACTCGCAGGTGTGCTAGCCAAACAATCTGTGTTGTCAGTACACCTTGGTTATTGGGCTGTAGCGGTAGTGTTGGGTGGCTTGATCGGTGCAGAGTATGGCAGCAAGAGGCTAACCAGCCCAAGCATCCGCAAACTTCTGGCGTTGGTTGTGTTTTTTGCTGGTGGAAAGATGCTATGGGAGGGCTGGATGCTGCTTGCTTAGGTGTGTTGATAAATCCTGAAACTTTCGCGTCTTTCGCTCTTGCGTTTGCCGGACCATAATAGCTTCCACTCATCCCCAGGCTCGGCTTTTTCGCGGTCTTTTTCGTCCTGAATTAGATACAAGTCGCAGTTACGGCTTTCTTCTTCCTCAAACTTGAGCGCTTTAATACCGGTATAGTAGTGTAGCAAATCACGCTGCGCGCTGCCTAGGCCCTGACTGGTTATGCAGGCATAACGCGCTGGCAAATGCGTTTTTAATTGTGAGAAGACATCATCATAGCTACGTGCGGCATCAATTAGTGGGAGCCACAAAGTCATCAATAATGTCCATACACAGGTCACGCCAATGGCCCAATTGGTGGCTGCGGCACGGTTGGTATGCCTGACGCGCAGCACTGCCAGCAGCCAGACTAAAGTAATAAATGCTGCCAGCAGCACATGAATGGTATTGAAAGGTAGAGCATCCATGCCGGTCAGGAAGAAAATTCTTTCTTTGAGCTTCGACGGATTGCCGGTCATCATGGCAATCCAGCCTAGCCAAATTACAATGGACATCAAACCGAACAGCATGAGCCCAAACCAGTTTAATGCCCCTGCCGCTCCGCGTTTGATGGTTTCTATGCTGCCTCCCGCAAGTGCGGTGAGCGGTATTAGTAGAGGCAGTGCATATACTTCTTTGCGCTCTGCCGAGAAGCCGATGAGTATCCAGGCAACGATGAAGAAAACAATACTTAGTTGGAATCGGGGTTTATGGAACAATTGTTCTCGGTAACGCCAAATTCCCCATGCGGCTAAAGGCAAGGATGGCCAAGCATACCATAGCAGCATATCCAAGAAATACCCGTGCAGATGCTGATGGAACTGTCCCAAGCTATTTTGCCACCAAGTGGAGAAAAGTGCAGGTTCCTGGATGTACAGTAACGTCGGCCAGATGAACAATAGCGGGGATGCGGCGAATAGCGACAACCCCAGCACCGTAAAGTAGCTTTGGTTACGCCAGTGCTGGAATAGCAGAGGCAGTAATACAGACGTGCACGCCAATATGGCTGCCGGAAGCGCCCCTGTGGACAGGAAGCCTATCCCTATCCCTAATCCGAGCAGCAGGCCTGCTCGGTAAGGCCTTCTTTTAGATAGAGCAAGCGCATAGAAGCCGGTTGCCAATCCTGCAAGGGCAGATACGAACGGGGTTAGTGTATGGGCGCTCAATACCAGACCTAGAGAGCCGATAAAGATGAAGGTTGTCTGGCGACCAATTCCTTTTCCCCAGAGTTCACGCCCCGTCATGCCTATCATTAGCAAGGTAACTACCATCCATAAGCCACTCACTAAGCGTGCCGCGTCGTGTATAGGTAATGCCCAGCTTAACGCTTTACCGATAGAAGCGGCGCTCCAGTAATATAGTGGGGGGTGTATGAGGTGTTGGCTTACTGGTTGGGGTGCCAACCAATGATGTTCTAGCAGGATGGACTGGATAGCACTGATTGTGTTGGATTCGAGCGGTTTCCAAGGATGATGGCCGATCAGGCCTACAATTAGCCAGATGGCGCACAAGGTAATTAATAAATGTGTTTTCGCGCGCTCCCCCATTTTCGCTTGAGGGGTAGCCATATTACCTTGCCAGTCATGGTCTAAATCAAAGCGCATAGCGAATTATAGGGTTGGATGGATCAACTTTGTTAGCGGTAAAATAAAAAAGGCAGCTTGGCTGCCTTTTCAGATGCAAAAACAGAGTAATTACATGCCGTATTTTTGACGGAATTTCTCAACGCGGCCAGCGGTGTCCACGATTTTCTGTTTGCCTGTATAGAACGGATGGCACAAGGAGCATACCTCAATGTGCAAATCCTTACCGGTAGTAGAACGTGTTTTGAACTTGTTGCCGCAGCTGCAAGTCACGTTAATTGCGGTGTAGCTTGGGTGAATATCAGCTTTCATGTTGCCGTGCTTTCAAAAGTCAATTCGGAAAACGCGCAATTATGCACGAAACAAAATGTTTAATCAAGAAAAATCAGACAATTATCCGCGACGCATACTGTCGAAGAAGTCGGCGTTGTTTTTGGTTTGCTTGATTTTGTCGAGCAAGAATTCCATTGCTTCGAGGTCGTCCATCGGATACAACAACTTGCGCAACACCCAGATTTTCTGCAGCACGTCTTTCCCGATGAGCAGTTCTTCGCGGCGTGTACCGGATTTGTTGACGTTGATGGCAGGGTAGATACGTTTTTCGGCCATGCGGCGATCCAAATGGATTTCCATGTTGCCGGTGCCCTTGAATTCTTCGTAAATTACGTCATCCATGCGCGAGCCGGTATCTACCAAGGCTGTGGCGATGATGGTGAGCGAGCCGCCTTCTTCGATATTGCGTGCAGCGCCGAAGAAGCGCTTGGGTTTTTGCAATGCGTTGGCATCCACGCCACCGGTGAGCACCTTGCCGGATGAAGGGATGACGGTGTTGTAAGCGCGCGCCAGACGGGTGATGGAGTCGAGCAGGATGACGACATCTTTTTTGTGTTCAACCAGGCGCTTGGCTTTTTCTAGCACCATTTCAGCCACTTGCACGTGGCGTGTGGCGGGCTCATCAAACGTGGAAGCGACCACTTCGCCACGAACAGAACGTGTCATTTCGGTCACTTCTTCCGGACGCTCATCGATTAGCAACACGATTAAAACGACATCAGGATGATTGGCGGTGATGGCGTGCGCGATGTTTTGCATCATTACCGTTTTACCGCTTTTGGGGCTGGCCACCAGCAGGCCGCGTTGTCCTTTGCCGATAGGCGCAATCATGTCGATAACACGGCTGGTGATGTTTTCTTCCCCCTTAATGTCACGCTCTAATGTAAGCGGTACAGTTGGAAATAGTGGTGTCAAGTTCTCAAACAGGATTTTGTGTTTGATGTTCTCCGGCGCTTCGCCATTGACGCTATCTACCTTGACCAAGGCAAAATAGCGTTCGCCATCCTTGGGTGTACGAATCTCTCCTTGAATCGTATCCCCTGTGTGCAGGTTAAAACGGCGAATCTGCGATGGCGAAACATAGATATCATCTGGTCCAGCCAGGTAGGAGGTGTCCGGCGAACGCAAGAATCCAAATCCGTCCTGCAGTACTTCCAGCGTGCCATCCCCAAAAATGCTGTCTCCTTTTTTTGCTTTTTGTTTCAAGATGGCAAAAATCAGGTCTTGCTTGCGCATGCGGCTAGCATTTTCGATTTCTTCATTGATGGCCATTTCCACCAATTCTGTCACAGGAAGGTGCTTCAGGTCGGATAAGTGCATGAGAGGCTCGCTAGAAGGAGGTAAGGTAAAGAATGTGTCTGGCTTCCTGTAGATGGAAGCCAGAGACGGGGTTGCGGTTTATAAATTGCTGTCAATAAATGCTGTTAGTTGTGATTTGGATAATGCACCTACTTTGGTGGCTTCTACATTGCCGTTTTTAAACAGCATTAGGGTAGGAATGCCTCGAATGCCGTATTTCGGTGGGGTCATCTGGTTGTCGTCAATATTCAGTTTGGCGACTTTAAGGCGGCCAGCGTATTCTTTTGAAATGTCATCCAGAATGGGGGCAATCATTTTGCAGGGGCCGCACCACTCTGCCCAATAGTCAACCAGCACTGGTACAGTTGACTGTAATACGTCTTGTTCAAAAGAGGCATCACTTAGGTGGATAATATGTTCACTCATAATAGTTCCAATGTTTAAGTATATGGATTGCTAAGGATTGCGACAACAATAAAGGTTGTGCGATAGAAATTTAAAAGAATTAACAGATATCGGTTTATTAATTGCGGCTAGTATAACAACATCTGTTTGTTTATATCAAGTCGTATTGATAACGTGTAAACATAGGTGTGCGTTCGATGACTTGCGTCAATTTGATGACGGCTTCTTTACCGTCTGCTGTCATGTGGATCGTTTCGCCAGCGGTACCGCTTCCTTGCGGCAGAAGGATCGTTGCCGCTTGTTTTATTGCTGGTAATTCCGGCAACAATAATGCTTCGCTGGATGTGCCGCCTTTGCCATTACTTACTGAAGCAGCATCCACTCGAGGAGAGATCAGTTGCAAGCCAACGTCCAGTTGGTTCAACGGGTTGATATTAGCCCAGCGGACGATAGCAATTTCCCATTGCATGGCTTTGATGTTTTTTATGGCCACAATGTCGCCGACATGCACAGCGGCTTGAGAGGAGTTAAACTTACGCAGTGAATATCCGCCAGCACTGGCGTTCAGAATTTGCCAGCGCGATGCGCGTGGTGACGTAATTGTGCTTAACGGATGCGTAAATTTCGGCTCTTTGGATAACCCGTAGTGGACGGCACGAATACCAATATTCATTTCCACGCCGTCGGTTTTCTTGCTTCGGTGAAATATGCGTACCGGCGGCTTGCCAAAATGCTTTATTAATTGTTTCAGCAGATCAAGGTGATGTTCATTGGCGGCATCCGGAAAAATATGGTTTTCCAATGCAATGCCATTTTGCAATGACTTGATATGGTTGTGAATGGTTCTCGCGAGATCCACGGTCAGCAATAGAATGTCGGTCTCGGAGTCAGGAACGGATTGGTTTTTGCTAAACGGTACCGGGGGAGATTTTCCGTCCAGCTTGATCAGGAATACGCCTGCAGGATTCTCGATCAACCCTAGCGCCCTTAGACTCGCAAGGTGGGCGGTTCTTGTGATGTAGGCGCTGGTCTTGATAATGTCTGTTCCTGAAAGATGGCTTGGATTTGCCAGTGCCATCAGGCAAGCCTGGATGTAAACCAGACTAACACTGCTTTCGTTATTAGGTTGTGTGCTGTCAGGAAGCGTCAAGCGCTCGGCGTTTTGGTGCGCAGCAGAGAAATAGAGCTGGTGCAGTTCACCCCACATGTCATTATCTGGGGTTTTGTAGGTGAGATAACCCACCAGCATTTGCTCCTTGATGGCGTGAATAGCACGCTGGATGACTATTGCTGAGGATTTTGCGTTGCTGATGTTAAGAATCTTGTTTTGCAACTCCATCAAGGCCGCTTTATAGCCGAGCGCAAACTCTTGCCATAATAGTGCCGCAGTATCGGCAAAAGCTTGTTCGTTCTTTGATATGGGGAGGCTGGCATGGGTGAAATGCGGAATCAGATCCAGGAAAATCTGCAGACCAGCCGGGCGATAAAGTTCAAGGGCGTTCAACCGATTGGCGTAAGCCACTTTTTGGCTGTTAAGTGCTTGCAACTCCTCTATCAGGTCTGTCGCGGCCCGGATCGGGTCCCCAAATGGCAGGCCGCTGATAAAGCTCTCGATTTTTGCGGGGCGCGTTTCCGCCAATAAAATCGGATTATTATCAATTTGAGGTAATTTTAGGTTGAGTGGCATATTTGTTTGTTTTGATACACACTATACTACGTTATATTAAGACCTAAAGATTCTTTTGTCACTTTATCTATTCGATACATTCATGATGATTAAACGATATGTTTCCAAGCTTCGCATATGGCAGGGCATTTTTGTAGTGTTGTTGCTGTGCTGTTATAGCTTTGCAGTAGCAGGCGGTGGATTTGTTTTGACGGATACCGCTGGTAAACGGCACATGCTCTCCCAGTATAAAGGCAAGTGGGTGATTGTAAATTACTGGGCAACCTGGTGTCCGCCATGCTTGGAAGAGGTGCCAGATCTTGTTGCGCTGTATGACAGCCGCAAAGGTAAGGATGTGCAAATGTTCGGTGTGGTGTTCGATTATGAAAACACCAAAGAGGTGGCGGAATACGTGGATGACATGCTGATGTCTTATCCTATCGTGCTGGGAGATGATACGGTGGTGAAGCAGATTGGGGCAGCGGATGTGCTACCCACCACCTATATTTACAATCCCAAAGGCGAGTTGGTTAAAACCAAGCGCGGTAAAGTTTCCAAGGCATACCTGGAAGAAGTCATGGCTGGAACTAGGAAGTAGTCCAGTTTAGCCTACACAAGGCTGGCTGCTAAAGCGTTGCCTTCGGTATCTACAATATTTAGCTGGTTTTCATCCGCAAACTGTAGCAGCTGCTCGAACCCTTCCGGATTGACGATCTTCAATTGCAAATCCACTTCCAGGCAGCGCACACCATTCATGACTTTTGGTTTCAGGTAAGGCGAGTAGCGTAGCTTCTTGTCTTCGCCAAATGTGGCATAGGAGCTACACATCCGATCGACCCAGTCGCTCGGACGGAACTGTTTCCCTGATTTTGTAACACCTTGGATAATCATATATTCTTTTTCGGCCATAATTCTTTCTTCTTTAGTTCATATACTCAAAAACTTTAACGACTTTGCTTACGCCATCTGTATTGCGGGCAATGTCGGTTGCTGCATCGGCCTCACCTGTGGAGACGATACCCAGCAGGTAAACCACGCTATTCTCAGTCACGATTTTGACGTAGTTGGCTTGAAAGCGGTTTTCCGTGACGAATTTGGTTTTGACTTTAGATGTCAGATAAGTGTCATTACTGCGGCTGCTTAATGATGTTTTGGGGCCGACAGCCAACTCGTTGGTAATATTACGAACATTTTCTATTTCGCGTACTAGGGCTTCTGCCTTCGCCTTGGCTTCGGTGTCAGGCACTTCACCTGTCAGCAGGACATTACGATTGTAGCTGGTTATATTCACGTGTGCTTCGCTGCTTATTTGGGTTTGTATTTTTTGCAGCGCCTTCAGTTCGATGTTTTCATCCTCTAAAAAAATGCCGCTAGTGCGCCTGTCCACTGCCATTGCACCGCCTGCAGCTGCGCCGCCTACCACGGCCGGGGCACAAGCAGCCAATTGAGAAACCAGGGCAAAAGCGCTAAGAAGTTTGAAAAACAGATTCATAATGGGGAGCTCCTTCAAATTCAAATCCTACGGGGAACCACTAAATGTTGTGTATGATACGCCGATTAGGCACTAAATGCATTAGTTATCCATTCAATTTGTTCTGCCTGTTTGTCGGACATCAACACTACATCAAAGCGGCAAAGTTGGTTGCTATGCTTCTGCAAATAATGCTGCGCAGCCAAAGTCAATTTCTGCTGCTTTTGGGGCGTGATGCTACTGGCAGCCCCACCAAATGCGGCGTTGGAGCGCATGCGCACCTCTACGAACACCAGCGTTTTGCCATCTTGCATCACCAGATCAATCTCGCCAAAGCGGCAATGATAGTTTTGCGCAATGAGTTTAAGGCCTTTAGATTGCAAAAAAGTTGCAGCGGCGTATTCTGCATCAAGACCGGCATTATTTTTGTTCAGCTTCATGGGATAGCGTAAAATAGCGCCATGCAAGCGCAGGGCATATTATACGTGGTGGCGACGCCGATTGGGAATCTAGGTGATATCACCCTGCGCGCTTTGGAAACGCTTAAAATCGTGGATGCAATCGCCGCGGAAGATACGCGCCACACCTCTGGTCTGCTGGCGCATTTTGGCATCAGCAAAAAACTCATCGCTGTGCACCAGCATAACGAGCAGCAATCCGCCAGCAAACTGTTACCCCTTTTGCAAGTCGGGCAAAGTATCGCGCTGGTCACCGACGCAGGCACGCCCGCGATTAGTGATCCAGGCGCATTGGTTGTCAAAGCCGTGCGTGACGCGGGCATCAAGGTGGTGCCTGTTCCCGGCGCAAGTGCCGTGATTGCGGCGCTCTCCGCCAGCGGTATTGCAGATGGCGGCTTCTATTTTTATGGCTTCCTGCCAGCCTCGGCCGGGCAGCGCCGCAAGGCGTTGGAAAGCCTGAAAGCGCTACCCGCGACGTTGGTGTTTTACGAGGCGCCACACCGCATTGTAGCGTGTGTGGAGGATATTTTTGAAACGCTGGGTGAGCGTAATATCACCTTCTGCCGCGAGCTCACCAAGACATTCGAGACGATTTACTCCTGCCCTGCAGGCCGCGCCAGTGCTTGGCTGCAGGCCGATGCCAATCAGCAGCGCGGCGAGTTTGTCTTGCTGGTGGAAGCCGCGCCGGAAGATAATGAAGGCCTGCCAGCGCAGGCGCAAGGTGTGTTACGCTTGCTGCTGAACGAGCTGCCGCTGAAACAGGCGGTGAAACTGGCGACGGAAATCACCGGCGCCAAAAAGAATGATTTGTATGAACTAGCCTTGACCCTGAAAAATGACCACTAAACTCACTATCACACGTCCCGATGACTGGCACCTGCACTTGCGCGATGGCGCGGCACTGGCGGCTGTGCTGCCCGATACCGCACGCCAGTTTGCCCGCGCCATTGTCATGCCCAATTTGCGCCCGCCGGTGACCACAACCCTGCTCGCAGAGGCTTATAGGACGCGGGTTCTGGAGGCGTTGCCAGAAGGCGTGCAGTTTGAGCCGCTAATGACTTTGTATTTAACCGACAACACGCCGCCGCAAGAGATCGCACAAGCCAAAGCCAGCGGTTTTGTACATGGCGTCAAGCTTTACCCGGCAGGCGCGACGACGAATAGTGATTCTGGCGTGACCGATTTGGCTAAATGTGCCAAAACGCTGGCAGAAATGGAAAAGCAGGGCATGCCGCTGCTGATTCATGGCGAGGTGACCAATGCGAATGTCGATGTGTTCGACCGCGAAAAAGTGTTTATCGAGCGGCATTTAATTAAGCTGCTCAAAGATTTTCCCGGCTTGAAGGTGGTGCTGGAGCATATCACCACACAGGATGCGGCAGACTTCGTGCAGGCGGCTCCATCTAATGTTGCTGCCACGCTCACTGCGCATCACCTGCTGATGAACCGCAACGACATGTTCACCGGCGGCATTCGCCCACACCATTACTGCTTGCCCGTGCTCAAGCGCGAGACGCATCGCCAGGCGCTGGTCAAGGCAGCGGTTTCCGGTAGCCCCAAATTCTTTCTGGGCACAGACAGCGCACCGCACGCACGCCACACCAAGGAAGCCTCCTGTGGCTGCGCGGGCATGTATACGGCGCACACCGCCATTGAGCTTTATGCTGAAGCGTTTGAAGCCGCCAACGCACTGGATAAGCTGGAAGCATTCGCCAGCTTCTACGGGGCGGATTATTACGGCCTGCCGCGCAACACCGACACAATCACACTTAGCAAAACCAGCTGGCAAGTGCCGGAAAAACTGCCATTCGGCGCAGATGAACTTATTCCGTTACGCGCCGGCCAAACACTGACATGGAAAATGGAGGATACGATATGAAGACAATCCGGATTCTAATTGTGACAATTGGCCTGCAAGCCGCACCAGTGCTTGCAGTGACGATGGAAGAGATGCGCGGCCAAAATGGATATGAACGCGAATTCAAACTGCTGGATGTGGATGATAACGGCAAACTAAGCGCCGCAGAAATCAAGAAAGACGGATTGTTTGATGGCAGCGGTTTTGGCAAGGCGGATAAAAACCATAACGGCAGTTTGAGCCAGGACGAATTTACCAGCTACAAATCCAAGGTGCAACAGGCAGAAACCAAACAAGCGGCGAGCGACAGCGCGATCACCACCAAAATCAAAAGCAAATATCTGGTCGAAAAGAACTTCAAAAGCTATAAAGTGAGTGTGGAAACTAAAGACGGCGTTGTAGTGCTAAGCGGATTTGTAGATAACGCATCCACCAAAACGCGCGCTGAGCAGATTGCACGTGCTACCAAAGGCGTGAAAGATGTCAAAAACGGCCTGGTGGTGAAGCCTTAGACTTTTGCCTAGTGGGCGCTTTCCCAATTGGCGCCCACGCCTACTTCGGCAAGTAGTGGCACATCTAATTTTGCCACGTTCTGCATCAGTTCCGGCAGTTTGATTTTCACCAGTTCCAGTTCGTTATCCGGTACTTCCAGCACTAGTTCATCGTGCACTTGCATAATCAGTTTCGATTGTAAGTGCTCACTTACCAGCCAGTCTTGCACCGCAATCATCGCAAGTTTGATCAGGTCTGCCGCAGTGCCTTGCATCGGCGCGTTGATGGCGGCGCGCTCCGCACCTGCGCGCTGCATGGCGTTGGCGCTATTGATGCTGGGGACCCAAAGCCTGCGCCCGAAGTAGGTTTCCACATAGCCTTGCTGCTTGGCGAGATTGCGCGTGTCGTCCATGTAGGCGCGTACACCGGGGTAGCGCGCAAAGTAGCGCTCGATATAGCTGGCGGCGGCGCTACGTTCGATGTTTAAATTTTGCGCGAGGCCGAATGCGCTCATGCCGTAAATCAGGCCAAAATTGATGACTTTGGCATAGCGGCGCTGTTCGCTATCCACTAGGTCTTTTTCTACACCAAACACTTCTGCCGCAGTGGCGCGGTGAATGTCCTCGTTATTGGCAAAGGCGTTGAGCATGCCTTTGTCCTGCGAAAGGTGCGCCATGATACGCAGCTCGATCTGGGAATAATCTGCCGAGACGATATGCGCACTCTGCGGGGCAATGAACGCCTCGCGGATGCGGCGCCCTTCCTGCGTGCGCACAGGGATGTTCTGCAGATTCGGGTCGCTGCTAGCCAAACGGCCGGTAATCGCTACCGCCTGATTGTAGCTGGTGTGTACACGGCCGGTATGCGGGTTAATCATCTTCGGCAGCTTGTCGGTGTAGGTAGATTTGAGCTTGGCGAGGCCGCGATGCTCCAAAATTACCTTGGGCAGCGGGTAATCCAGCGCCAGTTCCTGCAGCACGTCTTCATCGGTGCTGGGCGCGCCGCTCGGCGTTTTTTTGGTTGGCTTGATGCCGAGTTTGCCGAACAAAATCTCTTGTAGCTGTTTGGGTGAGCTGAGGTTGAAAGGTTGTTCGGCGATGTCGTAGGCCTGCTTTTCCAGCCCCATCAGCTTCATGGCAATTTCATTGCTCTGGCGGTTGAGCATGTGCGCGTCAATCAGCACGCCATTGCGCTCTATGGTGAACAGAATCTGCGAAACCGGCATCTCGATCTGCGCGTAGATATAGCGCAGTTTGTCGTCGTTTTGCACAATCGGCGACATGGCTTTGTGTAGTTGCAGCGTGATGTCCGCGTCTTCCGCCGCATATTCGCTGGCCTGCTCAATCGCCACCTGATTGAAGCCGACCTGCTTCGCACCCTTGCCGGCGACCTCTTCAAACGCAATCGGCTTGATGCCCAGATGGCGCTCGCTTAGGTTATCCATGCCATGGTTCATGTGCGATTCGAATACGTAGGATTGCAGCAGCGTATCATGCGCCACGCCGCGCAACACCACGCCGTGATTAGCGAATACGTGCATATCGTATTTCAGGTTCTGGCCGACTTTTTTGATGGTTTCGTCTTCCAGAATCGGCTTGAGTTTCGCCAAAGTTTCAGCAAAGCTCAGTTGGTCCGGCGCGCCGAAGTAATCGTGCCGCAACGGTATGTAGGCGGCTTTGCCCGGCTCGACAGAAAACGAGATGCCGACGATCTGCGCCATCATCGGGTCGAGCGAGGTGGTTTCGGTGTCCACGCAAACCAGCTCGGCGCTGCGTAGTTTTTTCAGCCAAATATCTAGCTGTTCAGTGCTTAAAACCGTCTCGTAGTTGCGCGTGGTGACAGGCGTGTAATCGATGTTCGATTCAACAGATTCGGCAGCATTGCTTGAAGCGGATGCTCTGGAAGCCGCGTCCTGCTTGCCTTCCAGGGCAGGGGTTTGGCCTCCGTTGAGATCTTTTAGCCATGTCTTAAATTCAAAGCGCCCGTAAAGCTCGGCCAGCTTGGCTTTGTCCGGCGTCTGGGGCGAGAGGTCATGCAGGTTCTCGCGGATACCGACATCGCAGCGAATGGTAATCAGCTCGCGTGAAGTGGCGAACCAGGGCAGGGCTTTGCGCAGGTTCTCGCCGACCACGCCAGTGATTTTGTCGGCGTTGGCGATAATATTCTCCAGACTTCCGTATTCTTTCAGCCATTTTACGGCGGTTTTCGGGCCTACTTTTTCTACGCCGGGTACGTTGTCGGAGCTGTCACCAATCAGCATCAGGTAATCAATCATCAGCTCAGGCGGGATACCGAATTTGTTCTCTACGCCCGTTGGATCCAGCACTTCGTCCGTTTTGCGGAAGGCGTCGCGCATGGTGTTGACGACAGTGATGTGGTTGTTCACGAGCTGTGAAATGTCTTTGTCGCCAGTGGAGATGACGGTTTGCACACCCTCACGCTCGGCCTGTTTGGCCAGCGCGCCAATCACATCGTCCGCCTCCACGCCTTCTTCCACAATCAGTGGCCAGCCCATGGCTTTAATCGCCTCGAACAGCGGTTCGATCTGCGGGCGCAAATCGTCCGGCATGGCGGCACGGTTGGCTTTGTATTCGGGGTAAATATCGTCGCGAAAAGTTTTGCCTTTTGCATCGAACACGCAAGCGCTATAATCGCTCGGGTAATCCTTGTGCAGGCGTTGTAGCATGGACAGTACGCCGCGAATCGCCCCGGTCGGCTCGCCTTGGCTGGTGCGCAAATCGGGCAGGGCGTGAAAGGCACGGTATAGGTAAGATGAACCGTCGACCAATAGCAATCTTTTCATTTTTTGATATGGATACCTTATGTCAGCTGTAAAAAAACTACCTAAAATCACCAGCTCGGAACTGCTGAACCAGAACGCGGGTGGGCACGAATCCTGGCATGCTTTCGAGATTATGGCAGAATTTGTGGGTGCGACCGAGAGCCTGAAGCAAATTACGCCAGCGGTCTCCATCTTCGGCAGTGCGCGCACCAAGCCGGATCATCCTCATTTCAAGTTGGCGGAAGAAATCGCCTGCCTGCTTTCCGACGCCGGGTTCAGCGTGATCTCCGGCGGTGGGCCGGGCATCATGGAGGCTGCCAACAAGGGCGCTTTCGCCGGGAAGTCGCCCAGCATCGGGCTCAACATCATGCTGCCGCATGAGCAGACGAGCAACGATTATCAGGATATCGGTATCAACTTCCAGCACTTTTTCATGCGCAAGGTCATGTTCGTAAAATATGCATCGGCCTATGTAGTGTTGCCGGGCGGCTTTGGTACGCTGGATGAACTGATGGAGGTCGTGAC
>OEOF01000006.1_pt1 | contig 33950 bp, 34 predicted proteins | sample 1539701 | NCBI WGS metagenome assembly OEOF01 (sample SAMEA3611561, study PRJEB23397) | activated sludge metagenome | biome: Urban; feature: Wastewater Treatment Plant; material: Activated Sludge | place: Slovenia | collected 2012-09-24 | reverse complement strand
GTCTTCGGCCATGCACCTAGTACCCACTTGATTTGACGGGCATTAAAATCGTGCCGACCATCTTAAAAACCATCATACTTTTAACTATTTCCAACGTCTTCATGACATTTGCCTGGTATGCGCATCTTAAAAACCTAAGCAACAAACCCTGGATTATTGCCGCGCTAATCAGTTGGGGCATTGCCTTAATGGAGTATTTATTTCAGGTGCCCGCTAACCGCATCGGCTTTACTGCGCTTTCGCTCGGCCAACTCAAGATGCTGCAGGAAGTAATTACCTTGAGCGTTTTCATACCGTTTGCAATTTTTTACATGCAGCAGCCGCTTAAACTGGATTTTTTATGGGCAGGTTTGTGTTTGCTGGGTGCGGTATATTTTATGTTTAGAACAGCTTAACAGGACAAAAAAAGTAAAATTGGCATGCTCTGTGAACCGCATGGATATTGGCTTGCAGGGCAGCATTAATTGCTTGTTTTTAAAACACTTCTGACGTAATCCAAGTCTTCCTGAGTATCCACACCGCTTGCGGGCGCATTTTGCGTGATGGTCACGCCAATTTTATAGCCGTGGTAAAGCACACGCAGTTGCTCCAGACTTTCTATTTTTTCTAATTCGGTCACAACCAGCTGCGCGTATTGTTTGAGAAAGCCCACACGGTACGCATAAATACCAATATGGCGATGGGCTTGAATATGCTGTTTATAAGCATCGTCACGCGGGTATGGAATCGGCGAGCGGCTAAAATACAGCGCGTTGCCATTGGCATCCATCACCACTTTGACGATATTCGGGTTTAAAAAACTCGCTTCATCGTGAATGGTGTGGCAAGCGGTTGCCATCACCGCGTCTTTACTATTGGCTAAATATTGCGCGACTTCTTGAATGAGTTTTGGGTCAATTAAAGGCTCATCGCCCTGCACGTTCACCACAATTTCGTCGTCCGCCCAACCTAATTTTTGCGCCACTTCGGCGATTCTATCGGTACCGGAAGCATGATTAATATTGGTCATCACGGCTTTGATATTGTGCTCAGCCGCTGCTTGCATGATTTTTTCAAAGTCGGTTGCAATCACAATCTCGCTTGCACCACTTTTGGCGGCCTGCTCTGCAACCCGTACTACCATTGGTTTCCCGGCAATGTCTAATAGGGGCTTGCCCGGCAGCCGCGTGCTGGCGTATCTAGCAGGAATAACAACCTTAAACGCCATATGGGAGCCCTATAAATTCATTTTTTGGGTGCATTGCTACGTTGCGCGGTACTCGCAACCTCGCTGTACAACCCCGTACTATCTCGGTTTCTGCGTTCCGTGCGCCTTGCATTGCATCCCAAGACTCTGTATTTACACGAACTCCCATTAGTCAACCTTTTCGTCGGGTGACAATTTACGCGCTTCTTCTTCCAGCATGACAGGAATGCCATCGCGTATAGGGTAGGCTAATCGCGCTGATTTTGAAATCAGCTCGTTGTTTTTCTTGTCATATATCAGCGGCCCTTTAGTGACCGGGCATACCAGAATCTGCAGTAATTTTGCGTCCATAACAACTCTACCTTTTTGCCAATTTATTTAGAATCCACGTCATCAGCTGCGTGTCAATCTGCGCCTCGACAGGCAACACCCAATGATGGGGCTGTGCGAATGGCTTACATTTTACGGCATCTTTTTCAGTCATGATCAGCACATCACAATCAATTTTTGCCAACTCTTGCGCAGTAAACGCATGATGGTCGTCAAAACTCACGCCTGTGAAGGTGAGTCCCATATTGCGCAAATGCTCAAAAAAACGTTCCGGCTTGCCGATTCCAGCCAAGGCTTTAACGCTCTTCTGCTTAAAATCAGCCGCAATTGCTATCATATTTGAATCAGCCAGATTATAGAACTGCTGGCCGACCAACTGCATTTGATACACAGAATCAATGTTTTCATGTGTGCTTTTTTGTCCGTTACAGATTACCGCATCTACCGTATTTAAACGCTCAATCGGCTCTCGTAACTGGCCCGCAGGCAACAGTCGCGCATCGTTCCCAACGCCTGCATCTACCACCGCAATCTCAATATCGCGCTTCATGCGGTAATGCTGCAAGCCATCATCGCTGATAATCACGTTGCATTCGGGATGTGCTTTTAAAAGCTCAGCAGCGACTTGCACACGATCAGCTCCCACCCACACAGGACATTGGCCATGATTCGCAATCAATACCGGCTCATCACCGACAACACTGGCTTGACTATGGCAATTCACACTGGTTGGCAAGCTAACAATACCGCCGTAACCACGGGTGATCACTGCCGGTTTAAAGCCATGTTGCTTAAGTTGCTCAACCAGCCAAATCACTACCGGCGTTTTGCCGCTGCCGCCCAGATTAATATTGCCCACCACAATCACAGGCACTGGTAATACATATGACTTGAGGACGCCAAACTGATACGCCCAACGCCTGAATGCCGTAATCGCTGCAAACAGCCCAGATAAGGGAACCAGCACAAGATAAAAGACCGCACCCTTTTGCCGCCATGCGTTCTGTATAAATTCTTGCGTAAAACTTTTCACAATCGAAAAAGCTTATTCCAGCTCTTTTTGATAAAGCTTCGTGTAATGGCCATTGAGCGCCAGTAGTTGTTGATGTGTGCCAGATTCAACGATCTCGCCATGACTCATCACCAATATCCGGTCGGCATTTTCAATCGTGCTTAAGCGATGCGCAATCACAATCGAAGTGCGGTTTTGCATCAGCGTATCCAAGGCCGCCTGTACATGCTGCTCAGATTCGGTATCCAGCGCGCTGGTAGCTTCATCTAACAGCAAAATAGGCGCATTTTTAAGAATGGCACGCGCAATAGCAATGCGCTGACGCTGCCCGCCAGACAGCCGCACGCCTCTATCGCCAATTTCATTTTGTAAGCCATTAGGCAATTGCTGAATGAACTCCCACGCATGTGCCGCTTTAGCGGCTTCAATCACCTCAGCTTCACTTGCGTTTCTGAGCGCACCATAAGCAATATTATTGAACACGGTATCATTGAATAAAATAATATCCTGACTCACCAGCGAAAATTGGCTGCGCAGATTCTTCAATTCCAAAGAACGGATGTCCACACCGTCAAGCAACACCAAGCCCTGCTGCAGTTCATAAAAACGCGGCAACAAATTGACCAGCGTAGTTTTACCGCCGCCAGATCGCCCTACCAGCGCCACTTTCTCTCCCGGCTGTATAGTAAAACTCAAATTATTTAGTGCCGGCTTTTTCGCGTTATCGTAACGCAAACTTACATTCCTAAATTCAATTTCGCCACGTGCACGCACAATCTGCTTTTCACCTTCATTGATTTCTGCGGGGGTGTCAATCACATCAAACACGCTTTGTGCTGCCGCCAAACCAATCTGCAAATCTTCGTTGGCGGCAGTAAGGTGTTTAATAGGCGAAATCATCATGAGCAAAGCACCCACGAAAGCAGCGAATTCACCTGCGCTAAAACGCCCGACCGCATAGTACACGACCAAACCCAGCGCAACTGCAGCCAGCACTTCCACGACTAGGCTATTGAGGCCAGAGATGCGAGTGAGCTTCATTTCCGTGGTGCGGTTTTTAATCACAATCTTAGAGAATCGGTCATATTCATAATCGGTTGCACCAAAAATCTTGACAATACGCTGTCCTGCAATTGCCTCTTCGGCCGACTTGGTCATTTCACCAACAGTATGTTGCACCTGCTTTGCACTGGCACGTAATTTTGGGGTCATTTTTCGCAAATAAAGACCCATTAACGGTGCAACGATCGCAAAAATCAGGGTGAGTCGCCAGTCTAAATACAGCATATAGCACACCATACCTACCACGGTAAGCGCGTCGCGAATGATATTTAAGGCTACACGCGTGGTGACGATAGACAGCCGCTCGGCATCATAGGTCAGTTTGGACACCATCATGCCGGCCGAGCTTGCATCAAAAAATGGCATGGGTAACTGCATAAGGCGTGCGAAAGCTTCCTGACGCAGAGCTGCAACTACATGGCGCGCTATATAACGCATGCCATAGGTGGAGGTAAAGCTGGCTAGACCTCTTAAAGCCATTAAAGTAAACAATATTAAAGGCAGAAGCACTACTTTATCGGGCGACTGTTTGACAAAGCCTTCATCAGTCACTTGCTTAATTACCGCCAAAAATGCGGTATTACTTGCAGATAAAATAGCAATTGAAATAATGCTGATGGCAAAAAAAGCCTTGTAACGCCAGGCGTAACGGAATAGCCGCAAATACAGCACCTTTGCGTTTGCAACGTGTACTGGCTTTTCTTTATTGCGTGATGATTTCGACATGGATTTTAGTATTCAAATCTAAACGTCGAACGGAGACAAGAAGTAATCAATGACAGTTAAGAGCCTGACCCGATTTGAGTCGCAAAAGTAATATGCGTATAGCTGGCCTGACGGGCAGCTTCCATCACGTTTACGACCGATTGATGCGTTGCGTTGGCATCTGCATTAATCACGATTGTAGGCTCCTTGCCATTACCAGCGGCTTTGGTAAGTGCACTCGCAATAGTTGCCACGTCTTTGCCTGCGACTTCATTGCCATTCACCATGTAGCGCCCTGTCGCATCCACTTCAACTGTAATCACAAGTGGTTTATCGGCAGGACTGTTTGCTTCGGCGGTTGGCAGATTGATTTGCAGTTCGCTGGTGCGTGAAAAAGTCGCGCTCACCACCAGAAAAATAATAATCACCAGTAACACGTCAATCAAAGGCACGAGATTCATCTCGAGCTCTTCATTACGCCTGCCGCGTTGAAAATTCATGGCTATTTTCTCTCACCGTGTAAAATTTCAACCAGCTTGATCGCTTGCTGCTCCATATCCACCAATAAGTCATCTACCTTACTGCGGAAATAACGATAGGCGATCATGGCAGGAACTGCCACCACAATACCGGCAGCAGTGTTGTAAAGCGCCACAGAAATGCCGCGTGCAAATTGTGCGACATCGTGGCCACTGGTCGTAAATGAACCAAACAGTTCCACCATGCCGATTACCGTGCCCAGCAGGCCCAATAACGGCGCCACTGTAGCGATGGTGCCTAATGTAGGCAGATAGCGGTCCAGTTTATGCGCCACCGCGCGTCCGGTTTCCTCGATCGCCTCCTTGGTCACTTCGCGTGAGTTTTTGGCATTAAATAATGCGCTGGCAAACACTTGGCCCAACATAGAATGCTGCTCCAGCTTGCCCAGCGTTTCATTGGTCACGCCACCCTGCCCCAGCCATTTCTGCACCTCTGGCAGCAAATTGGCAGGGGCAACTACTTCAGCACGCAAAGCCCAGAAACGCTCACCTATAATCGCCAGTGCAACAACGGATGCAATGATCAGCGGCCAGATTGGCCAACCGGCGGCCTGAATAATTTCCCACACAGCAATACTCCTTAAGTATTCAAAAACTCCCGCTACTTTAGCTGGAAGCGCGAATTTCGGCAAGTTCCATGTAGCTTATTTTAGGTCTTATTCATATTGCTGCTAATAGCTATCGTGCCAGTATTTAGGTCGGCTTTTGCGCCAGGCCTTGATTTCCATGGAGTTACTGCGCGCAAAGTCAATCTGCAGTGCGCCGTGGTAATCAGAACGGTGTATCAAAGCCCCACTTTCTTCATAATGATTTACAATCAATGGCTTGGGATGCTTAAACCGGTTCAGATAGCCCACGGTAAAAATGGCGTGTTTTGCAGCCACCGCGGCTAAAAACTCGGGTGTCGATGAGGTTCTGCTGCCATGATGCGGCGCGATCAGCATGTCGCTAGCAAGCTTATGGATATTGGCTTGCAGCAAGACAGATTCTGCTTCTTTTTCAATATCACCAGTCACCAGCAGGCTACCAAACCTGCTGCTGATTTTCACTACGCAACTTCTGTTGTTGTCAGTAAGATTATCGTCCTCATAGCTAGCTAGATTTGGATACAACACTTCAAAATCCACCCCGTCCCATCGCCAATGCTGGCCTGCAAAACATTTTATGCGTCTTGATGGCTTGCCCGTTTCAGACAAATCGAACGAGCTTGCCAGCCAGGTCACCGGCACTTGCGCCAGCACAGAAGCCGCGCCGCCACTGTGATCGAGGTCATTATGGCTAATCATAAAACCATCCAGTTTTTTAACGCCTTCACCGCGCAAAAATGGGATGACAATTCTGCTGCCCGCATCATTCTGTGCAGAATAACGAGGCCCTGCATCGTAAAGCAGGGTATGATTTTTAGTTTGAACCACGACGGCCAAGCCTTGGCCTACATCCAATATCGTGGCCTGCATCTCTCCTTCGGCCAGTTTTGGTAAGTTGACAAAAAACAATGGCGACAACAACACCAGGCCCAGCCAGCGCTGTGGAAACCCACGTGGCAACAACAGCCAGCACACGCCTAATATCGCCGGAATCAGCGCCCACGCCGGGGGCGCAGCTTGCTGCCATGTCGCCATCGGTATATTTGCAAACCAATTCAAGCCTTGCATGCAAATGGTTAAAACAAAATGTGAGGCATGCAAAATAAAATCAAGTGATAGCAAGCTGCCCAAAATAGCCAAAGGCACCACCAGCAAGCTGATGACCGGTATAGCGAATGCGTTGGCGAGCGGCGATACGATGGAAGCCTGACCGAACATGGCGATCAGCAACGGCAGCAAACCAAGCGTGACCGCCCATTGTGTATTGATGGCTTCATTTAACCAGTGCCGTGCGGCTAACCTTCCCACCGAAACGTAAGCAATCAACGCTACCGCTCCAAATGAAAGCCAGAATCCTGGCGCACTAACGGCCCACGGGTCGAGTAAGCACACCACAACCAGGGCAATAGCCAGCGCACGTGAAATTGCCAAATTTCGACCAAACAACAACGCCAAAGCAAAAGTCATCAGCATGAATAGCGTGCGCTGCGTGGGCACCGACATGCCAGCCAGCAACGCGTACAAAACGGCTACAATAAGCCCAAAAATCGTGGCCGCCTTGCGCGTCGGCATGTGCGTGACCAGCTTGGGAAATCGGCGCCACACAAAAGCGGCAATGGCAAAAGCCAAACCCGCCAGCATGGTGATATGCAAGCCAGAAATGCTCATCAAATGATTCACTCCCGTGCGCAAATACACATTCCAATCGGCTTGGCTAATCTGACTGTCGTCGCCCACCACTAAGGCACGAACCACACCCGCATACGGCTTATTCACTAGCGCCTGTGTAATCCTGTCCCCAATTTTCTCGCGTGCTTGCTCAATTAAATAACGGGGGCGCCATACGAAATCATTTAGCTTTTTATAGCCGCTTTTATTACGGATGGTGCCTGTCGCGCGAATATTTTCTGTAAGTGCCCAGGCTTCAAAATCAAAACCGTGCGGGTTGTAAGTGGTGTGCGGGCGTTTTAAACGCACCGTGAATTGCCAGCGTTCGCCCGCATGAAAGTGGTTAGTAAGGCTGGGCGCGTTTTCTGGTTTTTCCGACTCAACTTCACGATAATAATTAAGCGAGATGTGTTCAGGAACCCGCGCGGCCTTGGTTAACACTTTTTCCACATCAAACTGAAAGCGTTCGCCGCGCTCAGTCACCTCTGGCAAGCTTGCAACTACGCCGATGATGTCGATGCTTTTTTGTTCCCAGTCCTTAGGTAACTCATCGCTTAAGCGGATTGTCGCAAACGTTGCTGCCCAGAAAAAACCAAACAATGCCGCACACACAAAAACGGCTATTTTTCGAACGGGAAATGCAAACCGAGTTGCCGCATACAAAATCAGCGGGCTGGGAACAAGCACCAGAGCGGCCTGCAGGGAAGGTAAAACAGCTTGCTGTTGCAGCCACCAGGCGCCAAATACAAGCCCTAGCGCCATGCTTCTCATTTACAAGCTGACCATCTAATTCAATGAATTAAGTTTGCCGTCTTCTAAACGATACCGGCGCTGCATTTTTGCAGCCAGACCCAAATCATGCGTCACCACGACCAGGCTGGTGTTTTGTTCCTGATTAATTTCCAGCAACAAATCAAATACCTGGTTAGCAGTCACGCGATCCAGATTGCCCGTGGGCTCATCTGCCAATATGCATGCGGGTTGTGTGACTAAAGCCCGCGCCAGCGCTGCCCGCTGCCGCTCGCCACCGGAGAGTTCGCCCGGCATGTGCTCCAAGCGATGCGCCAGGCCTACTTTTTCGAGCATCAATCGTGCCTTTTCCAGCGCCTGCTCGCGCGGCAGACGGCGTATCAGCAAAGGCATGGCCACATTTTCAATCGCAGTGAATTCCGGCAATAAATGGTGAAACTGATACACAAACCCCAGTGACTGGTTACGCAATTGACCTTTTTGCGCTTCAGATAATTGACTTAAGTTTTTTCCAGACAACTCAACTATTCCACTCGTTGGCGCATCCAGCCCGCCCAGCAAATGCAGCAGCGTACTTTTGCCAGAGCCTGATTCCCCTACAATCGCTATTTGCTCACCGTTTTTAATGCTTAAATCGATACCATTGAGCACGGCTACATCCAGGCCGGTATAGGTTTTGCATAGGTTTTGGCAAGCGATAATGCTATTCATATCTCAACGCCTCGGCAGGATTAATTTGGGAGGCCTTATAACTTGGGTAAAGCGTCGCCAGCAGGCTTAGTATAAAAGAGGTAAGCGCAATCACGGTGACATCAGACCACAGCAACTGTGAAGGCACTTCGCTAATGTAATAGACATCCTTAGCTAAAAATTTTGTGTTAAACAATTGCTCAATAAACGGCACGATGACATCAATATTCAGCGTGATTAAGATTCCCAGTCCGACGCCTGATAGTGTGCCGATTACGCCGATCAACACGCCCTGGATAATGAAAATCTTCATGATGCTGTGCGGACTGGCGCCGAAGGTGCGCATAATCGCAATATCGGCGCGCTTGTCGATCACTGCCATAATCAAAGTTGAAACAATATTGAATGCGGCCACCGCCACCACCAGCACCATGATGATGGACATAATGCGCTTTTCCATTTTAAGCGCCTGAAAGAAGTTGGGGTTTTCTTGCACCCAGTCGCTCAAATAATAATTACCCCGGCCACTTAACCTGGATGCTATTTCTGGCGCAACAACGGATGTTAAAAATGGATCATCGAGTTTCAACCTTAAGCCAGAAACCTTGTCTTCCATACGATACAGCTTGGCCGCATCCTCGATATGAATCAACGCCAGACCTGAGTCATAAGCCTGGTAGCCCATCTCGAACAAACCTATCAACTTAAACTGTTTCATACGGGGCATGGTACCTACTGGCGTGGCCTGGCCTGAAGGAGACATCAGAACCACTTTGTCCCCCACCGTAAGCCCTAATGAATAGGCCAAATCGGTGCCCAATATAATGCCAAACTCACCCGCGCGCAGATCAGCCAGCTTGCCAACTCTCATTTTTTTGGCAAATTCGGCTACCTTCACCTCGGCATCCGGCAGCACGCCGCGCACCAGTGTCCCTTGAGCGACTGGCCCGAAAGAAAGCATACCCTGCGCCATCACAAAGGGCGCTGCGGCTACTACATGAGGAATGCCATCAATCTCACGCATCACAGATTGCCAGTTAGAAAGCGTATTACTGCCCTCGGTGATTTGCAAATGTGAAGCAACACCCAAAATGCGACTCCGCAGTTCCGTACCAAAACCATTCATCACTGAAAGCACCACAATAAGCACCGCTACACCAAGCGCAATGCCAACCATACTGGTGATAGAAATAAAGGTGGTGAAGTGGCTTTTGCGTTTTGCGCGTAAATAGCGCAAGCCTACAAACAGCTCAAATGGAAGTTTTGAAAGTACAGACATAGTGGAATCTTAGCAGTTTTTAAGCTGTCAAGATTCCACCTGGATTGAAAATTGTTAAAATTTAGATCGGCAACGCCACGCGCACCCATTCACGCTGCTTCATCAATGGCGCGCCCATCTCTATTATTTTGTCGTCGCCTTCTATGTTGATTCTGAATTTACTGCCGCGCTTGTATTCGCATCGCGGCAAAATCAGCGAGGCCTTATGCGATTTGCTGTCATCCTCTCTGTCTAGCATCAAACCTGCAAAAGTATTGTACTGACTCAGATTAGCATCTGCCTCATCTACATAATAACCGCTTAGCGCTTCGGTAAAATTGCTTTGATCCAAGCGCCCAACCTGAACAGAAGCCCCATGTGATCCAAGTACTTTCAGCCCGGCCCGATAAGTACCATTAGCCTGTTTTCTCACACTTCTGATTTCGGCGATGACAAACAGCTCCTTGTCTTCAGGCGTGGTATAGCCTATCAACTTGCCTGGCTCTATCCAACTACTATAGGTTTTACCCAAATCGACAGCAAAACCGCTAGCGCTTTCGTCAACCAGCCACCAGTTCTCACTGCCAAGCTTATTCTGGCTGGCCTGATGAACTTGCGGCGCTTGCTGGCCTCTGCGATGCGCGGCCACCTGCATTTCAAATCCAAATGCATCTCTTTGTGTTGGCTTTGCGTCCAGTTTAGGTTTGGCTGCATTTAACCGCCGGCAAATATCTTCCAGGCCATAGCTTACATTAATCAACATATTTCTTTTGTTTCTGGCTTCTTTTCTGCGCTGACGCTCGTAGCCCTCAACACACCATTCCACACGCAGTTTTTTAAACAACTTAACCAGTGAGTCTGTCGAAGCCATTTTCTCCAGTCCAAACTCAGCCAAAGGCTTTTGTGTGTCGACCACGCATAGATAGGCTTCGATTTTATCTATCAAGCGCGTGGTCTTCCAAAAACGGTAATCTGCAAACTTCTCAACTGCACGAATACGTTCCGGGCCTTTGTCGCCTTCCACATTGATAAAAAACTGAAACCTGTCTTGCTTATACTTGTTAAGCAATAATGGATTGGTCGCCCAGACTCTCAGAATTTGTTCGGTCAATTGAATTTGCATGCGACTGTAGTTACCCTTATGCAAAGTATCCACCATGAAACCGCGCTCCAACAAAGTGGCAATGCTGGTTTCCTTTTTCTGGTGATCGTACAAAAATAGATTGGTATTCAATAATGCCAAATTTTCGGCACATTTGATGACTTTACAAACATTTGCCCATGTGCCGATTGGCGCAGGCTGATCATCGAAATAGCGCCATTTTGCCATTGCAAAAGTCGCGCTTAGATGACGGCACAAAATTAAATTGATCTTTTCATTGCTGAAAACGATTTTATTTTGCCCAAGATACAAATCAAGAAATTGCGTATACGCCACATAGAGTTGTCTTTGATACGCATAGGCCACATTGTACAACTCAGTTTCCAATGCTTTATTTAATCTCAATACAGTCAAGTACTTATATGTGATTTTCTTGGAATTTTGATAAGATTTTTTATCAATCTCCAGCACCAGTTCGATGTTGCTTTCCATATTTTCTATGGAATCAAATTGAATTTTGGCCAATTGGGCCGTCGTCATTTTTAAGGCATCTAATCCATTCATTTCAGTTAACGTGTCCATCCAACCAAGATTTTTTTGCATATCGTGGTGATGTAAAACCGACTGAATTTTATGCATTACGTTTGATAACATTTTGGGTACCTGCTTAATAAAAAGTTAATTACAGTTCATGTTTTGCAAACTGCATGCCAACATTTTTAAACTGTGCTTTTTATTAATACTGTTAAAATATCATCATGTTTACTGGAATCATACAAGCAGTTGGCGATATTGACGCAACCACAAAGGTTGGCGAAGACCTGAAGGTGTCAATCAATGCCACCCATTTGGGTCTGGACGATGTGCAAATTGGCGACAGCATTGCTGTCAATGGGGTTTGCCTGACAGTTACCCGTTTTGACAAAACGCATTTTGAGGTACATGTTTCAAAAGAAACATTAAATGTCACGGCAGACTTAAATATCGGGCAAGCGGTCAATTTGGAAAAAGCATTACGCCTGCAAGACAGATTGGGCGGACATTTGGTAAGCGGTCATGTGGATGGCGTAGGACAGGTAACGCGCTTTGAACAAGCAGGCGATTGCTGGTTGCTGGCGATACGCGCGCCACACGGGATTTCAAAATACATCGCAAAAAAAGGCTCGATTTGCGTCGATGGCGTGAGCCTGACCGTGAACAGCATCGCGCAGGACATCTTTACCATGAACATTATTCCACATACATTAGAGCACACCACATTCAAACATTTGAAGGTTGGCGACCACGTAAATCTGGAAATTGACCTGATCGCCCGCTATGTGGAGCGCATGACAGAATGGACGCATGAGAATGCCGCATAATTCAATTAGCCCTATTGCCGAAATTATCGCCGATATCAAATCGGGCAAAATGGTTATTCTGGTGGATGATGAAAACCGAGAGAACGAAGGCGATTTTGTCATTGCGGCAGAATTTGCCACTGCCGAACACATCAATTTTATGGCCAAACACGGGCGCGGCCTGATTTGCCTGACGCTGACGGAAGCGCGTTGCAAACAGCTTAATCTGCCGCCCATGGTGCTAAAAAACGATTCACGCCTGGGAACCAATTTCACCGTATCTATCGAAGCCGCAACCGGCGTCACCACCGGCATCTCGGCTGCCGACCGTGCGACTACGATTCAGGCTGCGGTCGCAAAAAATGCCAACGCGAAAAGCCTTGTCAGCCCAGGCCATATTTTCCCGCTCGCAGCACAAAATGGCGGCGTACTGGTGCGCGCCGGACATACCGAGGCCGGCAGTGATTTAGCGGCGCTTGCGGGCTGCGAACCGGCCAGTGTGATTTGCGAGATTTTAAAAGACGATGGCGAAATGGCACGCTTGCCAGATTTGCTGGAAATCGCCAAACTGCATCACATCAAAATCGGCACTATTGCCGATTTAATCCGCTACCGAAGCGAGACCGAGAAACTTATCGAACGTGCCGCTGAGCGCACCGTTGCTACCCCTTACGGCGAGATGCGGCTGATAGCGTATCGCGATAAAATCTCTAATGAAACACACCTGGCTTTAATCAAAGGCAACCCTGCCCCGGATACCGAGTGTTTAGTGCGCGTGCATGAACCACTTTCGGTGTTCGACCTGCTCGACAGCAGCAGCTGCACCCACAGCTGGAATACGCTCAAAGCCATGCATGCCATAGCTGAAGCGCCTTGCGGCGTAATGATCCTGCTGCATCATGCTGAATCAGGCGCTGATATAGTCACGCGTATCGAGCATGCCGATGAGCCGATTCGCTACAACCAGGAATTGCGCACCTACGGCATCGGCTCGCAGATTTTGCTGGATTTAGGCGTGCGCAAAATGCGCTTGATGGCTACCCCGCGTAAAATGCCGAGTATGGTGGGCTTTGGCCTGGATATCACGGGGTATTACGAAGCTGAGAAACAGCAGGGCCAATAAAGCGAAGCGAATTAATCACCAGATAATTTATGTTAAAATAGCATCATTGGAAAATATGAATCTTACAGGTCAATTTCTCATCGCGATGCCCGCCATGACAGACCCATATTTTTCTAAAACCGTCACCTATATCTGCACGCACAATCAGGACGGCGCCATGGGCGTTATCATTAATCGCAGCGCCGATATTACGGTTGCCGATTTGTTTGAGCAAATCCGGCTTGAAGCCGAACCGCAGCCCCTCCTCAAAGAAACGGTCCATTTTGGCGGACCAGTGCAAACTGAACGCGGCTTTATTCTGCACGACATCATGCCTGCGCAGCATGAGGAATTCAACTCGACCATCGTCATTAATAACTCGGTTGCGTTAACTACCTCGAAAGATATATTAGAGGCCACTGCACATAACAAAGGCCCGCAAAAAATGTTCATCGCCCTGGGCTATGCCGGCTGGGCAGCAGGCCAGCTAGAAAGCGAACTGGCACAAAACGCATGGCTCAGCCTGGAAACCAAGAATTTAAGCGATATTCATGCCTTGATTTTCGATAAGGCCGATCATGAAAAATTTGATTGCGCCATGCAAATGATGGGGCTTAATTTGGCCAACTTGTCTGATGTGGCAGGACACGCCTGAATGCTAAACCAGAGCCATTTGCCTATCTTGGAACGCAGCTATCACGATATTACCGGCACGGTGCTGGCATTCGATTTCGGCGAGAAGCGCATTGGCGTGGCGGTAGGTGAAACCGTGCTGAAAGTCGCCCATCCCTTGCTTACCATCGACAGCGAATCGAATGCAGCGCGCTTTACGCAAATTGCGGCCATCATTCAGGAATGGCGTCCTGATCTGTTGATCGTGGGCTTGCCCATGCATCTGGATGGCACACCTCACATGCTGACGCATCTTTCTAAAAAATTTGCACAGCGGCTTGAAGGCCGCTTTAATTTACCAGTTATGATGATTGACGAACGTTTGAGCTCGGCCGAAGCCGCGCAGAATTTACGCGAAGCAGGCATTAAAGGGCATGAGCAAAAAGCCATGCTGGATGCATTGGCGGCGCAAACCATATTACAATCTTATTTTGATGGACTCGCTACCAGCTAACAACTATGCAACTACCTGATCCCGAAGCATTACTGACCGACATCACCGCCAGAATCCAGGCACAGCTAGCAGCAAATGGTCCATCCAATAGCGCCTTGGTGGGCATCCACAGCGGTGGCGTATGGTTGATGCAGCGTATTTTGAAATCGATTAAACAGGACGTTGCCTACGGCACGCTGGATGCAGCGCTATACCGCGACGACTATGCCCAGCGCGGCCTGAAGGCTGAGCCTAAGCCTTCGCAGATTCCGTTTGATGTGCAAGACAAACATATTATTCTGATCGACGATATTTTTTATACCGGCCGCACTACACGCGCCGCCATGAATGAGCTATTCGATTACGGCCGCCCTGCCAGCGTCACGCTTGCAGTGCTGATTAACCGCGGCGGCGCGGAATTACCTATCCGGCCCAATATTGTCGGCGCAGAAATCCTGTTGAAACCTCATCAGAGTTTACAGCTTTCACAAGACACCAAAGGCAAGTTACATTTATCATTAGAAACTAACTAATAGTGAACCAAGAAATGTATAACCCGCAACTAGATGCCGACGGCAAGTTAAAGCACCTTTTAACAATAGAAGGCTTGCCAAAAAAAATCCTTACCCAGATTCTGGATACCGCAGAAACCTTTGTTGGCGTAGCCGAGCGGGACATCAAGAAAGTGCCGCTGTTGCGTGGCAAAACCGTATGCAATATCTTTTTCGAGAACAGCACCCGCACCCGCACCACCTTTGAAATCGCCGCAAAACGCCTTTCGGCTGATGTGATCAACCTGAATGTAGGCACCTCAAGCCAATCCAAAGGCGAAACTATTTTAGACACGGTGGATAACCTGATTGCCATGCACGCTGACATGTTCGTGGTGCGCCACGGACAAAGCGGCGCGGCGCATTTTATTGCGCAGCATGTGCCGGACAACATCAGCGTCATCAATGCGGGCGATGGACGCCATGCGCATCCGACGCAAGGCTTGCTGGATGTATTCACCGTACGCCGCTACAAGCCAGACATGCATAATCTGCGTGTGGCTTTGGTGGGAGATGTGCTGCATTCGCGCGTAGCACGCAGCGAAATTCACGCCTTAACTACATTAGGCGTGCCAGAAGTGCGCGTGATCGCGCCAAAAACCCTACTGCCAGCTGGTGTCGAAAAGCTCGGCGTGCAGGTGTTTCACGACATGAAAGCTGGCTTAAAGGATGTAGATGTGATTATGATGTTGCGCCTGCAAAACGAGCGCATGAGCGGCGCCCTGCTGCCCAGCGCGCAGGAATATTTTAAAACCTTCGGGCTCACGCAGGAAAAACTTGAATTCGCCAAACCTGATGCCATCGTCATGCACCCTGGGCCGATGAATCGCGGTGTGGAGATCGACTCCAGCGTAGCGGATGGGCACCAATCCGTGATTCTGCCGCAAGTGACCTTTGGGATCGCAGTTCGCATGGCGGTCATGGCCATTTTGGCGGGCGGACAGTCTTCCGGCGGAAGCACAGGGGGTAGCGCATGAAAATTCACATCAAAAATGGGCACCTGATAGACCCGAAAAACAACATAGATGCCAAGCAGGATGTGTATATTGCAGCAGGTAAAGTTGCCGGCATCGGCAACGCCCCTGATGGCTTTGTGGCAAACCAAACAATTGAAGCTGCAGGTTTAACCGTAGCGCCAGGCTTCGTCGACTTGTCTGCCAGACTACGCGAACCAGGCTCTGAATATAAAGCGACACTCAGAAGTGAATTGCAAGCCGCCGCTGCAGGCGGCGTGACCAGTCTGGCCTGCCCGCCTGACACTGACCCGGTGCTGGATGAGCCAGGCTTGGTAGAGATGCTGAAACACCGTGCCAAACAGCTCAATCTGGCGCATGTCTATCCGCTAGGCGCCTTAACGCGCCAACTTGCAGGCAAGCTCTTAACCGAAATGTGCGAGCTAACCGAAGCAGGCTGTGTGGGCTTTAGCCAAGCAGATACTTCGATCACGGATACGCAGGTGCTCTGGCGCGCTTTTGAGTACGCCGCCACATTTGGTTACACCATATTTTTGCGTGCCGAAGATTATTATCTCGCACAGAATGGTGTTGCGCACGACGGTGAGATTGCCAGCCGTTTAGGCCTGAAGGGCATTCCGGCTGCGGCCGAAAGCCTAGCCATCGCCAGCATTTTGCGCATTGCTCATGAAACAAAAACCAGGGTACACCTATGTCGGCTTTCCACCGCCGAAGGTGTCGATCTGGTGCGTCAGGCCAAAAAACAGGGCGTGCAAGTGACTGCGGATGTGAGCGCGCAGCATTGCCATTTGACCGACCACGACATCGGTTTTTTCAATGCGCATGCCAATCTCAAGCCGCCGCTACGCTCTTCCCGCGACAAAAATGCACTGTGCCAAGGCTTGAAAGACGGCACGATTGATGCGATATGTTCAGACCATACGCCCGTGGATGACGATGCAAAGCTGCTGCCGTTTGCCGAAGCCGAAGCAGGCGCCACCGGCTTGGAGCTCTTGTTACCGCTCACATTAAAATGGGCTGCCGATCAGAAAACCTCACTATCTGAGGCAGTAGCAAAAATTACCTGTCATCCCGCAAGTATCTTGGGTATTGCCAGCGGCCACTTAGGCGTGAATGCCGACGCAGACATTGCGATTTTCAACCCGCAGCAGGAATGGAAAGTAAGCGCCAGCCAACTCAAAAGCCAAGGCAAGAATACGCCCTTCTTAGGCTACACCATGCAAGGCAAAGTGCGATATACCCTGCTGCATGGGCAAGTCGCCTATCAGGCCTGATAGGCGACCATCTTAAGGATGCCCAGAACAAGTATACATGGCCAGGGCATCCTTAAAACTTGACGTTTGTTCAAAAGGGGCAGATAGTTACTTTTCCTGTTGTCGGCAGTTATCATGTTTTTTAGATTGTTAATTAGTCATTTCATTGGGGAGTAAAAATGAGTTCACTGTTAAGTTCTTTTGCATGCTGTTTCTGGTGGTTCCTTTTAGGCGTTTTACTTGGATGGTTATTAAACAAACTCCTGTGTAAATGTTGCTGCAGATCCGCTTGCAATACACAATCAACCACACAAACCTCCGCCGCAGCGCCGGCAAAAATGGCTGACGTACCCGCTGCACCGGCTGCCAAAGTGGCCGAAGTACCTAAAACACCAACGCCCAAAGCCGAAGCACCCAAAATAACTGTCATTGATATTGCCGCGGCCAAAAAAGCAGGTTTTGCTCTTAAAAACGCGAATGATCTCACTATCATAGAAGGTATTGGCCCGAAAATTAACGAACTGTTTAACGACAACGGCATTAAAACCTTTGCTCAGCTTGCCGCCTCTACCGTGCCGCAAATGCGTGCGATATTGGACAAAGGCGGCTCGCGCTTCCGCATTGCCAACCCAGGCACATGGGCGCAACAGGCGGCGCTGGCAGCTGAAAACAAATGGGAAGAGCTTAAGAAATTGCAGGATAAGCTTTCTGGCGGCGTCAAAAAATAATCAGAGGTGACTAATATGCAGAACAATCAATCAAGCTGTAACCGCTGGGGTTGGATCGTTGCGCTGATACTTGCCTTAATTCTGCTCTGGATGCTGCTCACAGGCCACGGACCCTCCAGTGCATGCTGCAGCGCCCCAACTGAAGCCGCCGCACCGGCAGAAGCAGTGATGCCGGTCTCGCCGGAGACGAAAGCATTTGAGTTTACTGCGACAGCCAATGATTTTAACGGTAGCGGTGACGATGCAAAGATCAGCTGGCTCAATCAGGCAGATGCACTCAGAACCTTATTAAGCGGCGGTGACGCATTGCAGGCAAAAGGCGATGCTAAGAATGTGGCGCTCACCGGCACTGTGGATTCAGATGCGATCAAGCAGAAAATAGGTACGGAGGCACAAGCGTTTTTTGGCTCTGCAGTAGCGGTAGATAACCAGATTCTGGTTAAAGCCGCAGAACCCGCAGCCGTCATGCCGCCACCCGCAGCTGCCAAACTTTACTTCGACACTGGCAAAACCGCCTTGCCCGGCGAAGCGGATGCGACTCTGGCGCCCATTGTCGAATGGCTGAAGTCGCACGACACTGCAAAGGCCGTCTTGTCCGGTTATCACGATTCGCGCGGCAATAAAGCAGTGAACGAAGAGCTTGCCTATAACCGTGCCAAAGCAGTACAGGCTGCGCTTATTACAGCAGGTATTGATGTAATGAGAATCGAGATGCGCAAGCCTGAGAGTGTAGATGGTGGCGGTGATTTGGCCGAAGCCCGGCGCGTCGAGGTTGCAGTAGAGTAACTGGTTTGCAAAACAAAAAAGCCGATGAGACTCATCGGATTTTTTGTTTTAACTGCTTTTTTTACACTACACCCAAATGATCCAGCCCGGCTGATAGGTCTCTGTTATGCGCGCCTTTGCCTTCCAGCTTAATCCTTAGCCGCAGATCATTCACCGAATCCGCATTGCGCAAGGCATCTTCATAACTGATCGCGCCGGACTCATGCAGATCAAACAAAGCCTGGTCAAAAGTCTGCATGCCCAATTCACGCGAACGGCTGATAATTTCCTTGATTTCGTGCACATCGCCCTTGAAGATCAGATCTGAAATCAAGGGTGAATTGATCATGATTTCGATGGCGGCGGCGCGACCAACGCCATCGGCTTTCGGGATCAGGCGCTGCGATATAAATGCACGCGTATTGAGCGACAAGTCCATTAATAACTGATGACGGCGCTCTTCGGGGAAGAAGTTAATAATACGGTCGAGCGCCTGATTGGTGCTATTCGCGTGCAAGGTGGCCAGACATAAATGGCCGGTTTCCGCAAACGCGATCGCATAGTCCATGGTTTCGCGATCGCGAATTTCGCCAATCAGAATCACGTCTGGGGCCTGGCGCAAGGTGTTTTTAAGCGCGATACTCCAGTTATCCGTATCCACGCCAATTTCACGCTGGGTAATAATGCAATTGATATGCTCATGCACAAACTCGACCGGGTCTTCAATGGTAATAATATGGCCATAACTATTTTCATTGCGGTAGCCCACCATGGCCGCCAGCGATGTCGATTTGCCTGAGCCCGTACCGCCCACAAAAATCACCAGGCCGCGCTTGGTCATGGCAATATCCTTTAGCACTTCCGGCAGGCCCAGCTCCTCAAATTTAGGAATTTTTGTGGTGATGGTTCTAAACACCAGCCCGACCGAACCACGTTGCACAAAGGCATTCACGCGAAAACGTGCGACACCCGGAATGCCGATCGCAAAATTACATTCGTTGGTCGCGTCAAACTCGGCGGTTTGCTTGTCATTCATAATCGAACGCGCAATTTCACGCGCCTGCTGCGTCGATAGCACCTGGGAACTGACCGGCGTGACCTTGCCGTCAATTTTCATGGCGGGGGGAAAGCCCGAAGTGATGAACATATCGGACGCTTTTTTGCCGAGCATTAAGCGCAACAAATCAAATACAAACTTCTCTGCCTGACCTTTTTCCATGATGCAATCCTAGTATTGAATGGTTAGCCGATAATCGAGTCTTTATTGGCTGCTTTGCCACGTGCCTCATTGGCAGAAATCACGTTGCGCCTTACCAAATCCTGCAGGTTCTGATCCAGCGTCTGCATGCCAATATTCTGGCCGGTTTGAATCGCGGAATACATTTGCGCCACCTTGTTCTCGCGAATCAGGTTGCGAATCGCCGGCGTACCTATCATGATTTCATGCGCGGCCACCCGGCCCTGCTCATCCTTGGTTTTGCATAAAGTTTGCGAGATCACAGCCCGCAATGATTCCGAAAGCATCGAACGCACCATATCCTTTTCCGCTGCAGGGAACACGTCCACGATACGGTCCACCGTTTTGGCCGCCGAACTGGTATGCAAGGTACCGAACACCAAGTGGCCGGTTTCCGCGGCCGTGAGTGCAAGGCGAATGGTTTCAAGGTCGCGCATCTCGCCCACCAGAATCACGTCCGGGTCTTCACGCAAAGCAGAGCGCAACGCATTCTGGAACGACAGGGTATGCGGCCCAACCTCGCGCTGGTTGATCAAACATTTTTTCGAGGTATGCACAAACTCAATCGGGTCTTCCACCGTCAAGATATGCCCCATTTCGTTTTCGTTAATATAGTCCACCATCGCCGCCAATGTCGTGGATTTGCCTGAACCGGTCGGCCCGGTCACCAGCACGATGCCGCGCGGTGTGTCGGCAATCTCTTTAAAGATGGGCGGGCAATTGAGTTGTTCCAAGGTCAGGATTTTGGACGGAATGGTCCGGAAAACTGCGCCAGAACCACGATTGTGGTTAAACGCATTGACCCGGAAACGTGCCAGATTGGGGATTTCAAACGAGAAGTCGCACTCCAGTGTTTCTTCATATACCTTGCGCTGGCCATCGTTCATGATGTCATACACCATATCATGCACCTGGCTGTGATCCATGGATGGCACATTGATTTTGCGCACATCGCCATGCACGCGAATCATGGGCGGCAAACCGGCAGACAAGTGCAAATCTGATGCTTTGTTCTTGACCGAAAAGGCAAGTAAGTCTGAAATATCCACTATCAGCTCCCGTTATATTTTATAATCAAATTCAACATCTTAAGAAAACTCTTAAGTAACTACATAAACTTTATTGTATAACATGTATGAATTATGACCATAATTGCTGATTCCTTGCAAGCGATTCAAGCAAATATTCACCAAACCAAATTAGCAGCAAAACGAGATGATGAAGTGAGGTTGCTAGCGGTAAGCAAAGCGCAGCCACCAGAGAAGCTGCGCGAGGCGTATCTGGCTGGCCAGCGCGCATTCGGTGAAAACTATGTGCAGGAAGCGATTGGCAAACAGGCGCAATTAACAGATTGCGCCATTGAATGGCACTTTGTCGGCCCGATCCAAAGCAACAAAACGCAACTTATCGCGCAACATTTCGATTGGGTGCATTCCGTAGATCGACTAAAGATTGCAGCGCGCCTGAACGAAGCCAGGCCACCATCGCTCGCGCCGCTGAATGTGTGCATTCAAATCAACAGCAGCGAAGAAGCCTCCAAGAGTGGCGTGGATACTGCCTCTCTGGCCATATTAGCCAAAGAGATCAGCGCCATGCCGCGCTTGAAACTGCGCGGACTGATGGCAATCCCCGCGCCCAGCAAAGACTTTGCTAAACAGCGAGCGCAATTCAAAATCGTCGGCGATGCCTTCATGCAGCTTCAGCAACAAGGCTTCGAGCTGGATACGCTGTCCATCGGCATGTCTGACGACTATGTTGCTGCGATACACGAAGGTGCTACCATAGTGCGCATCGGCTCGGCCATCTTTGGTGCGCGCCCTTCAAGGCTAGATAATTAAGAACGAGAGAATTGAGAATCGGCAAATGAAATTAGGATTTATCGGCGGCGGCAACATGGCGCATGCGCTCATTGTTGGGTTGAGGCAACAGCAATTTTCCATGAGCGACATCACGGTGATTGAGCTGGATGCAAGCAAACGCGCTGAACTCAGTCAAAATTTAGGTGTAAACGCATTGGGCGAATTGTCCAGCATCCAGGCTTGCAATGTGATTGTGCTGGCCATTAAACCACAGCAACTGCCGGCACTGGCAAAAACTCTTGCACCGCTACTCAAGCAGCAACTGGTGATCTCAATCGCCGCAGGCATCCGCCTAAGCGACTTATCGCGCTGGCTTGGCAACTACCAAACGATCATCCGCGCCATGCCCAACACACCTGCACAGATACAGGCAGGGGTAACGGGTTTATACGCAATGCCAGGCGTTTCCAAAACACAAATCGCACTTGCAGACCAGGTGCTAAGCGCCGCAGGCAGCACTTTGTGGCTGGATTCGGAAGAAAAGCTGGACGCGGTCACTGCTATCTCCGGCAGCGGGCCGGCCTATGTGTTTTATTTCATCGAAGCCTTACAGGAAGCCGCGTTACAGTTAGGACTAAGCGAATCCCAAGCCAAACAACTGAGCATTGCCACCTTTAAAGGCGCCAGTCTACTGGCAGATGCCAGCGCAATCCCGATTGCGACTTTGCGCGAACAAGTCACTTCAAAAGGCGGCACGACGGAGCAAGGCCTGTTAAGCTTGCAAAATTCACAGGTAAAACAAGCAATTGCCTTAGCCGCGCAGAAAGCCTGTGAGCGTGCCCAAACCCTGGGAATAGAGTTAGGTCGTGATGAATTGAGGAGTAGTTAAACATGTTTTCAACTGCGCTAGACTTTTTGCTCAACACAGTTTTAAATTTACTTACCATGTTGTTTTTACTGCGTTTTTTTATGCAGCTTTTCAGGGCGTCTTTCAACAACCCACTTGCTTACATGGTGATTTCGCTCACTGATTTTGCCGTTAAACCTGTGCGCAGGGTGATCCCAAGCTGGGGAAAAGTAGATTTATCCACTTTATTGCTAGCGTTACTCACCCAGCTCCTGCTGCAGTTCAGCCTGGTTTGGCTACGCGGTTTTCCACTGAGTGTTGCAGGTCAATCTGCCTGGATTAGCCTGATAGGCATGGGCTTTCTGGGCGTATTGCGCACCGGTCTAGACATGTTTTTCTACGCTATTCTGATACAGGTGATTCTAAGCTGGGTGAACCCGCACTCGCCCATTGCAAACGTTCTGAACAGTCTCACAAGGCCTATACTGGAGCCAATCCAGCGCATTTTACCCATGGCAAGCGGCATCGATTTTTCGCCCATTGTTGCGCTGATCCTGTTACAGATGATCAATGTGTCTGTTGTCAAAACTCTGGAAGTGCAATTATTATCTTTTCTATAAATAGATGTTTAACCAACGTTAAATAAGCATAAATATCAATAACAAAGCGATGAGTATCGAAACCTTACAAGCCAAAGTCAGCGAATATCAGGAGTGGCGGGCCAGCTTAATCAAGACCATCAGCGATTATCGCGACTGGCTGGCTGGGAGCAATCTGTCTGATGCCGTTCAGGAGTTGCGCCTGTACGATATACTGGAAACGCTCAAGCGCGATCAGATCGTGATGGCGTTTCTGGCGGAATTCTCGCGCGGTAAAACAGAAACCATCAATGCACTTTTTTTTGCTGATTTTAATCAGCGCCTGCTGCCAAGTGAACCCGGCCGTACTACCATGTGCCCATCCGAGATTTTTTGGGATGCACATGAAGAACCTTCGATCAAGCTTTTGCCTATCGAGACGCGCCTGAGCGATGATTCGATTACCTACCTTAAAACCATTCCCAGTGTCTGGAAGAAGTTCAGGCTGAATACTGATTCGCCAGAAGAAATGAAAGAAATCCTGCTCAAGCTGGCTGATCAGAAAGAAGTCACGCAGCGTGAAGCGGAAAGACTTGGCTTATATAATCCACAAGATATAGGCATGAGGCACGAGCTGGAAACGCAGGGCCTGCTCAAAATCCCCGTCTGGCGACATGCCATTATCAATTACCCGCATCCGCTCTTGAAGAGCGGCCTGGTTGTCATTGACACGCCAGGGCTCAACACCCTGGGCGCAGAGCCTGAGCTCACGTTGAACATTATCCCCAATGCACACGCCATATTGTTCATGACCGCTACCGATACGGGCATCACACAATCCGACATGCGAATCTGGAACGATTTTATTAAAGGCCGCGCTAAATATAAGCTGGTCCTGCTCAATAAGATTGATATGCTGTGGGACGACCTCAAGCCCAAGCAGGACGTAACGAATGAAATTGAAAAGCAGGTCAACATTACCGCGCATCAGCTCGGCATCGCGCCTGAAAACGTATTTGCAATTTCCGCACAAAAAGCACTGGTCGCCAAGATCAAGAAAAACCAATCCTTACTGGAACAAAGCGGCATTGCTGAATTGGAAAGCACACTGGGCAATCAAATCATACAAGCCAAGCACGAGATTTTAGGCAGAACGGTGGCCAGCGAATGCAGCGAAATGATTAAAGGCTCACGCAAAATAGTACAAAAGCGCCTGACCAGCTTGCGTGAACAAGTCGTTGAATTGCGCGCGCTAAAAGGGCAAACGCTGGATGCCACCAAACACACGCTCGCCAGAGTGGTTGCCGACAGAAAACGCTATGAAGCTTCCATCCCCACATTCAACCAAGCCAATGACAAGATTACCCATATTGGAAAAAGATTATTGCGGCATTTAAGCCTTGCCTATCTGGACACTGCGCTGGCAGCAGGCCGCCAGGAAATGGGCGATAGCTGGACAACGGTTGGCCTGAACAAAGGAATGCGCAATCTGATGAAGCAGGCAAATGAGCTGGCCGAACATGTCTCCAATGAAAGCAATGACATTAAAAAGCTTGCCAGCAGCATCTACGAGGTTTTTCAGTCAAAACACGGCTTTGAATTATTCGATCCGCCCGAGTTGGACATGTCGAACTTTATCAACAATATGAAAGCGCTGGAAAAAATCACGGATGATTTTTGTACCGATCCGGTTAATGCCCTGCTCACCGAAAAACATTTTTTAATCCGCAAATTTTTCCTGGGCTTAGGGACGCAGACACAAAAAATATTCGAACAGGCCGAAAAGGACTGTGAACGCTGGATTCAAGACGTATTAGGAACACTGAAAGCGCACATGGCAGAACATAAAACCAGTCTGGACGAGCGCGCCAAGAATTTAATGGAAGCCAGAGCGAGCGCAGAAGCGCTGGATAGCCGCTTGGCTATTATAGAACACGAATATGCCTTGATTGCCAAAGAGAGCCAGGCATTGGATATTATGCTGCTGCAATTGATGAAGGCGATGCAGCCTGCCATCAAGGCCAGGGCGGCAGCAATGAAAGATCTTGCAGACTTGGATAAAACCCTGAAATTACCCGAGATGCCCTTTTTGAATATCGCGGCAACAACACTTCGTGCTTAAATATTGTTTATAGAAACCTCTAAAAATTCACTTTATGGGATGCGGTGCTAGGCGCACGGAACGCAGAAACCGAGATAGTACGTGGTTGTACAGCGAGGTTGCGAGTACCGCGCAACGCTGCAATGCGCCCATAAATGAATTTTAAATCCAGACGATATCGAATGCCTCGCGCGCATATTGACTATCGGCCTGCAGCGTCACGCGCTTGTTAATAAAGTCAGATAGGTTCGCCAGACTTTGCGATTCTTCATCCAGCAGCAAATCAATCACTTTAGTCGATGCAATCACTTTAAATTCCTTGGCATTAAACTGCTTGGATTCGCGCAACAGCTCGCGCATGATTTCATAGCAAATGGTCTGCGCGGTCTTATGTTCACCCCGTCCGTTACATACTTCACAAGGCTCACACAGCAGATGCGCCAAGCTCTCGCGGGTGCGCTTGCGTGTCATCTCCACCAGGCCCAGGGAAGTAAAGCCGTTAATGCCGGTACGCGCCCGGTCCAGTTCCACGGCTTTTTTAAGCTCTGCCAGCACGGTTTCGCGCTGCGCATCTTCATCCATATCGATAAAATCGATGATGATGATACCGCCCAGATTACGTAATCTGAGCTGGCGTGCGATGCACTGTGCCGCCTCCAGGTTAGTTTTAAAAATCGTGTCTGATAAGTTCTTACCGCTGACAAAGCTGCCGGTATTGACATCCACGGTCGTGAGCGCCTCGGTCTGGTCGAAAATCAGATAGCCGCCGGAGCTCAGCTCCACCTTGCGTGAAAGCGCGTTTTCGATCTCTTTCTCGATATTGTAAAAGTCAAAAATCGGCCGCTCGCCCTGATAGTGATACAAGGGTTTCACCGCTTTTGCCACGTACAATTCGGCAAATTCTTTTAACTGTTCAAAGGTTGTTTTAGAATCCACGCGAATACTCACCGTTTGATCATTCACTACGTCACGCAACATGCGCCTGGGCAAACTTAAGTCATAAAACACCAGCGAGCGTTCTCCCGCATGCTGGCTATCCTGCTGAATCTTCGTCCAGACTTTTTGCAGATATTCGATATCTGCCAGCAGCTCTACATCGCTGGCGGTTTCTGACATAGTGCGGATAATAAAACCGCCTGTTCTGTTCTCTGGCAGCAAGCCCAATAAGCGATTACGTAAGCGTTCCCGCTCATCTTCATCTTCAATGCGCTGTGATACCCCGATATGGCTTTGATGCGGCAAAAATACCAGAAACCGCCCGGCGATGCTGATTTCAGTCGTCAAGCGTGCGCCTTTGGTGCCGATGGGTTCTTTAATCACCTGCACAATAATCGATTGTCCTTCGTGCAGCACCTCCTGAATCGGCAGGTCGGCCTGCGGCTCACCATCCACATGGCATTCCATGATATCTGCGGCATGCAGAAAAGCCGCGCGCTGCAGGCCAATCTCCACAAAAGCCGATTGCATGCCGGGCAGCACACGGCATACCGTGCCGCGATAAATATTGCCGACAATGCCGAGCGATGAACTGCGTTCGATATGCAGCTCTTGCGCGACGCCATGTTCCATCACGGCGACCCGCGTTTCCTGCGGTGTGACATTGATTAAAATTTCCTGTCCCAAATCCTGTTCCTAACTATAATCTTTTTTGATCCTGCATATTCCATCTAAAAGCATGGCCGTTTCATGCACCGGCAAGCCCATCACGCCGGTATAACTGCCCTCAATTCGCTTTATCCAATTGCCCGCCAAGCCTTGTATGGCATAGCTGCCGGCCTTATCTCGATGCTCGCCGGTGGCAATATAAGCCGCTATCATAGCATCGGTCAGCGGCATCATCTGCACCAACGTGGTATTTAGCACTTTATCGAGCCTGCCATTAAACGCCACCGCAACAGCCGTGTGCACCTCATGCGTATTGCCCGATAGTTTTTTAAGCATGTTAACCGCATCGGCATCATTGTCGGGCTTGCCCAATATTTCCATGCCCAGCGCCACCGTTGTGTCGGCCGCCAGAACGGGCAGATCCGCATGCTGTCCATTCAGTTTCTTAAGTGTTGCCAGCGCTTTCTGCTCGGCAAGCCGCAGCACGTAATCGGCGGGCAATTCATTCACATAGGCCGTTTCATCAATATCGGCGGGCATCACCAGACAATCCAGCCCCATTTGCTTCAGCAAAGCCACGCGCCTGGGACTTTGCGAAGCCAATATAACCCGTTCAATTTTACTCATGCTGACTGTAAGAAATGTTGGACATTTGATTACTTTAATTTACTCTGCTGATTTATCAAAACAAAACATTGTGTTACTGACATGTTTCCGCAACCGGCCAGTTAGCAGTAAAATGGCATTATTAATTTAAAGAAACCTCTTGTGAAAAAACAACCCTGGAAACCTAACACTACCGTTGCGGCGATTATCGAGCAAAACGGCAAGTTCTTGCTGGTAGAAGAACACACCGACCGCGGCAACCGCTTTAATCAGCCCGCCGGCCATCTGGAAGACGGTGAAACCTTGCTGCAGGCCGTGATTCGCGAAACCATGGAAGAATCGGCTTACGAGTTCACGCCCGAGGCATTGCTGGGCGTTTATCATTGGAAGCACCCGCACAACGATACCACTTATCTGCGTTTCGCCTTCATTGGCAAAGTAGGGGTAAATTACCCCATGCAGGAACTGGATGACGGCATTGTGCAGGCGGTCTGGATGGGGATAGACGAGATCCGCGATAAGGCAGGCCTGATGCGCAGCCCGCAAGTATTGACCTGCATTGAAGATTACTTAGCAGGAAAGCGCTATCCGCTGGAAGCGGTGACCCATCTATGAAAAAACAGCGTGTAGTGGTTGGATTATCGGGCGGCGTAGATTCATCCGTCACTGCCATGCTGTTAAAGCAGCAAGGCTATGAAGTCATCGGTCTTTTCATGAAAAACTGGGAGGACGACGATGACGATGAATATTGCTCCAGCAAACAGGATTTAATTGATGCGGTTTCGGTAGCAGATAAACTCGGCATCGAGATCGAAGCGGTGAATTTCAGCAAAGAATACAAAGACCGCGTATTTGCCAATTTCTTGGAAGAATACCAGGCCGGCCGCACACCCAACCCGGATATTCTGTGCAATGCCGAGATTAAATTCAAAGCGTTTCTCGACCATGCAATGAATTTAGGCGCAGATCTAATCGCCACCGGCCATTATGCGCAAGTGCGCGAAAATCCGCTGAAACCGGGGCAATATCAGTTAATGAAAGCTGATGATGGCAGCAAAGACCAAAGCTACTTTTTGTATCGTTTAAACCAGGCACAATTAAGCAAGACCTTGTTTCCTTTGGGAACATATCTCAAGCGCGAAGTGCGCGAAATGGCACGCAAGGCGGGTTTAGTCAATGCGGAGAAAAAAGACTCTACCGGTATCTGCTTTATCGGCGAGCGGCCTTTTCAGGAATTTTTACAGCGCTATCTACCGCGTCAGCCGGGCGATATTAAAACACCGGAAGGCAAACTGGTCGGCCATCACGACGGCTTGATGTATTACACGCTAGGCCAGCGCCAAGGCTTAAAAATCGGCGGCAGCCGCGAAAGCAATGGCGAACCGTGGTTTGTGGCTGCAAAAGACATGCAAAAAAACGAGCTGATTGTGGTGCAGGGGCATGAGCATCCGCTGTTACTCAGCGATGGCCTGAAAGCCAGCCAGCTGCATTGGATCAGTGAAGAAGATCCAAAAACCAACTGGGTGTACGCTGCCAAAACCCGCTATCGCCAGCCCGATGCGCCTTGCGAGATAGATCGCATCAGCAAGGACGAAGTGGAAATTCGCTTTGGGCAAAAACAGTGGGCCATTACGCCCGGTCAATCTGCTGTGGTCTATGAAAGCAATGTTTGCTTAGGTGGTGGCATTATTACCGCGGCCATTTAACAAGCTGTCAAAACGATAGTCTGACTCCTGTTTATCCCTTTGTTTTCTAGATTCGATTCAGCCACCCTGCCCTAAAATCAACCCATTTAGATCATTAATTGGGTCAATGGAATTGATATGGCTTATGTCTTTAAGAATGCACAAGGCAGTGTTGTAGCAGCCAGCGCGTCAGAGAATCTCGGCGAGGGGTGGGAACAGGTTGAAGACCATGCCAAGGAATATCTTGAGTTTTTAGAAAATGCACTGGCTGAAGGCGCACCCTTTCGTGAAAGCGATATTCAGTTAGCGCGTGTACTGGAAGACCTGATTTCCATGCTGATTGACCGCAACCTCATCCGGTTTACTGATTTCCCACCGGCCGCGCAAAAACGCTTGAACGACAGACAATCCATGCGCAAAAAAAACCAACTGGCCAAACTTGTAGATGATAGCCTGGATATCAGATTTAGCTAGGCAAATATGCTAATCCATCAGACTTAAGCCACGGGCATGGTCTGTTTAAAGCTTGGGCGCTTCACCAGCAAGCTATAATGCTTGGCCAAATTTGGAAATTTATCTTGCCAATTCAAATACTTAAATCGCAGATCGATATAACCCAGCGCACAGCCCACAGCGATGTCTGCCAAACTGAACGTTTCGTTTACGCACCATTTTTTCTTGATGATATCCAGATTAAGCACGCCCAGACCGCGCATCACTTTATCCATCTGCTTCTCAATAAAGGCTTGTGATTGCTGCTCAACAGGTTTGCGCTCCTCCAGCATAGCAGCTACTGCCGCATCGCAAATGCCATCTGCAAGCGCCTCCCAACGGCGTACTGCGGTTTTGGAGCCGTTATCATGCGGAATGAGATGTGCCAATGGCGTGCGGTTGTCCAGATATTCCACAATCACGCGGGAATCGTACAGACTGTCACCGTCATCCAAAATCAGCACGGGCACCTTGCCGAGCGGATTGTAGTTTTTAACCGGGCAATCCGGGGCGCTTAAAACGACTTCCTGCAGATCCATCTCCACATGCTTTTCGAGCGCGACAATGCGCACTTTGCGGGCGTAAGGGCTATTGATTGTGTATAAAAGTTTCATAATGTTGATATGCTTCATTGGATTTTAACTGCATTATAATGGAAATATGTCCTCACCTCTATTCACACAACGATTTCCACGCGGTTCGCAAGCTTTTGCCGATTTAGTTAACGACAGTGTTGCTCGGGCCTTGGCAGAAGATATCGGCACTGGCGACCTGACCGCCGCGCTGATACCCGCCGCCCAGAACGCCCAAGCCACGATTATCTCGCGCGAAGATGCCGTTATTTGCGGCATCGATTGGGTGAACGCCTGCTTTCAGCAGCTGGATAATCATATCAAAATCAAATGGTTAGTCAATGAAGGTGAAAAAATATCTTCCAATCAACTGTTATGCGAAATTTCTGGCAATGCGCGGGCGCTGCTTTCGGCCGAGCGCTGCGCATTGAATTTTCTACAGACGCTTTCTGCGGTGGCCACACATACGCGGCAGTTTGTACTGGCCGCATCCGGCACCAAAGCACAGATTTTAGATACGCGAAAAACCTTGCCTGGCCTGCGTTTGGCGCAAAAATACGCAGTAACCGTGGGCGGCGGCTTTAATCAACGTCTGGCTCTGTACGATGGCATATTAATCAAGGAAAATCATATTGCCGCCGCAGGCAGTATCCATGCGGCTCTCCAGCATGCTTATGAATTAAATGAAAAATTATTGAACAAAAACGTCAGTATTCAAATCGAAGTGGAAGATTTAAACGAACTTCAGCAAGCTTTAGACGCAGGCGCAACCAGCATTTTGTTAGATAATTTTAGCCTCCACGACATGAAAGAAGCTGTGCGTATCAACGCAGGCAGTGCCTTGCTTGAAGCGTCCGGTAACGTCGACATTAACTCAGTACGCAGCATCGCACTTACCGGCGTTGACCGCATCTCGGTCGGCAGCCTCACAAAAAATATCCGCGCCATTGATTTATCGTTACGAATCAAATAGCATGAAGCTAAATCTTACAATTTTAAACATTAAGTTCAATCCATGAGTAAAGTAGCAGGGATCGCAAAAGCAAAAGGCAAGCTTCATTTAGGTGACGTTTTGCGCATGCTGGTCAATGACGGCAGGCTGGATAAATCGCAGGCCGAAAAACTTTACAAGGATAGAAAACTCGACAGCTCCAACCTGCACCCGATTGTGGTGATTGGCGAACAGAAATGGAAAGATTTACGCTCACCGCACCGGGTATTGAGTGTGGATTATCTGTCACGCTGGCTGGCAGAGAAAGCTGAGCTTGATTTTTATCATATCGACCCGCTCAAACTTGACTTCACTTCCGCCGCACAAGTGGTTTCAAAAGCCTATGCAGAGCGGCTTAAAATTATGCCGGTTTCGGTCAAAAACGGCGAAGCGGTCATTGCCACTGCCGAGCCCTTCCAGACCGAATGGATTCCAGATTTAGAGCGCATTATGGATATGCGCATCAAGCTGGTGGTGGCTAATCCACTGGAAATCAGCCGCTATCTGCCAGAAATTTACAATCTGGCCAACTCGATCAGCCAGGCCAATAGCGCAAAAGCAGGCCAGATTATCGGCGTGCAGAATTTTGAGCAGCTCATTGAACTGGGCAAAGATAAAAACCTGGATGCCAATGAGCAACACGTGGTGAACATTGTGGATTGGCTGCTCAAATACGCGTTCGAGCAGCGCGCCAGCGATATTCACCTTGAGCCGCGCCGCAATGTAGGCGTCATGCGCTTTCGCATCGATGGCGTGCTGCATCAGGTGTATCAATTACCGAGCAATATCATGAACGCCATCACCAGCAGGATTAAGCTGCTAGGCCGCATGGATATGGTGGAGAAACGCCGCCCGCAAGACGGCCGCATTAAGACCGTTAGCAACGATGGCACTGAAATTGAGCTGCGTTTATCGACCATGCCAACCGCTTTTGGTGAAAAACTGGTGATGCGTATTTTTACCCCGGATGTCATTGTGCAGGATTTTATTCAGCTTGGATTCTCACAAAAACAATCCAAGTTATGGGCAGAATGGACTAAAGCGCCTAACGGCATTATTCTAGTCACCGGTCCGACCGGTTCCGGCAAAACCACCACGCTGTACTCCACGCTGAAGCAGCTCGCCACGCCGGAAGTTAATGTGAGCACGGTGGAAGACCCGATCGAGATGGTCGAACCTGCCTTTAATCAAATGCAGGTGCAAACCAATATCGGCCTCACGTTTGCCGATGGCATCCGCACACTGATGCGGCAAGATCCCGACATCATCATGGTTGGCGAGATTCGCGACATCGAAACTGCGGACATGGCGATTCAGGCCGCACTCACCGGCCACTTGGTGCTATCTACCCTGCACACCAATGACGCGCCTTCTGCCGTGACCCGTCTGCTGGATTTAGGCGTACCAGCCTATTTGATTCATTCTTCAGTATTGGGCATTATGGCGCAGCGCCTGGTGCGTACGCTATGCCCTGCCTGCAAAGCCTCCAGGGAGATCAGCGACGAGGAATGGAACTCCATGATACGTCCTTTCAAAGCAGCCAAGCCAGCTTCCATCATGAAAGCGGTCGGCTGCATTGAATGCCGTAACACAGGTTACCGTGGACGCAGCGGTATTTACGAAATGCTCACAATCACACCAAAATTACGCAAACTCATCACACCCAATGCCGATCTGGCGCTGCTTAAAAACATGGCCTATCAGGAAGGCATGCAGCCACTGATGCTGAATGGCGCAGAAAAAGTGGCCGCCGGGTTGACCACCATCGAGGAAGTGCTGAAAGTCGCCCCGCCACTAGACCAATAACATTGGCCTCAATAGCATTGGCTTCAATAATAGCGGGCTCAACAAAACCAGCAATTCTGGTGCCGGCAGTCAATCCGGTAAAAAAAACAGCCGCTCAACACTAACTTTTTGTTTATTCTGAAGGTTCTTTACATATTTCAGGTGGTTTATTGGCTGGCAATCTTGACCAAATGTCGCCAAACAGTTATGGTTTAGGGTTACAGATAAATTACACCGGTTTCCCTAAAAATAGAGATTTATGAATCAAGTTTCAATCACAACAGCAGAACCCTCCGTTTCGGACAAGTTGCCTTCAGAACAGCCGGCTACCAGTAAGCACGCTTCTGACAAGCACTGCACTGGCGCCGATATTGTGATCAAGTGCCTGGAGGCCGAAGGCGTCAAGTTCGTTTTTGGCTATCCTGGCGGCGCGGTTCTGCATATCTACGACGCGATTTATAAACAGAATCACTTTAAACACATCCTAGTGCGCCATGAGCAGGCCGCGGTACATGCTGCAGATGCGTTTTCCCGCGCCACCGGCGAAGTAGGTGTAGCACTGGTGACTTCAGGCCCGGGCGCAACCAACGCCATTACAGGCATTGCAACCGCGTATATGGATTCCATCCCGCTTGTGGTCATCAGCGGACAGGTGCCCGTACCGGCCATCGGTCTGGATGCCTTTCAGGAAGTCGACATGGTCGGCGTAACACGCCCTTGCGTAAAACATAACTTTCTGGTGAAAGATGTCAAAGACATCGCAGTCACCATGAAAAAAGCATTTCATATTGCCAGAACCGGCCGCCCTGGCCCGGTCGTGGTCGATATTCCTAAAGACATTACCGCGCATCTGGCCGAATTTAATTACCCCAAGAGCATTGAAATGCGCTCTTACAACCCGGTGACAAAAGGTCACAGCGGGCAGATTAAAAAAGCCGTCAAGTT
>OEOF01000005.1_pt1 | contig 35849 bp, 34 predicted proteins | sample 1539701 | NCBI WGS metagenome assembly OEOF01 (sample SAMEA3611561, study PRJEB23397) | activated sludge metagenome | biome: Urban; feature: Wastewater Treatment Plant; material: Activated Sludge | place: Slovenia | collected 2012-09-24 | reverse complement strand
GCGCTAGCATGTGTACCCCCAGCTATGGATAGGACATATTACACCAAATGCATGCGCAAAATAACCTGCCCTGGAAGCCAAGCAGGATGCGGCTTGCAAGGCATGCTTTACGCTAATGAAATGGGCTGCAGGTTATTTTTTATCTTTGCCTATTTGATTACCAATCACGCCACCCACCACGGCGCCACCCACTGTACCCATGGTGCTGCCGCCTGTTAGCACAGAGCCTGCTACGGCACCCACACCTGCACCTATGGCGGTGTTTTTATCCCGGGTAGACATGCTGCTGCATCCGCCAAGCGCTACTGCTGCAATGAGGATGGCTGCGCTTGTAATTTGCTTGTATGTGATTGATTTGTATAAATATACTTTCATGCTGTCTTCTCCTTTATCAAAGTGATGATTACCCATTCACCGGCAGAACAATAACGTACCGCACTCTGCACGCTTATATAAACGGGAAAATATCCCATTAAGTTGACAGCGTACACCTATAAATTTGAGATGTCCAGCTTGCAGGGGAACAGAAATTTTTGGAATGAAAAGGGTGGTTCCGATAAAGCAGGCTATTTTAAATCAAAGGCATTGCTTAGATCGTTTGCGTTGGCATCGCGTTCGGCAAGCGGCTTGAGGTTGAAACGTTTTTCGATAAATTTGAGTATCGATGTCGTATCGTATTCGGTGTGGTCTACAAAGCCTCGCTTGGCGAAAGGCGAAATAACCAAAGCCGGCACGCGGCTGCCCGGCCCCCAGCGGTCTTTTACCGGTGGGGCAACATGATCCCAAAAGCCGCCGTTCTCATCGTAGGTTACAATCACCGCGGTGTTTTTCCACTGCGGGCTGGCTTCGATACGCGCCAGAAAATCTGCGATATGCTGTTCGCCCGAGAGCAAATCGGCATAACCGGGGTGCTCGTTCAAATCGCCGATAGGCTTGTAAAACGCCACAGCGGGCAGAGTGCCGTTATCGATATCCTGAATAAAATCTGCCTCGTCCTTTAAGTGCTTGGTGCGTTCTGCCGTGCCGGCAGCATAACGGCTAAAGTAGCCAAATGGCTGGTGATGGTATTGAAAGTTACTGGCAGGCTTGCCGGCCAGCGCGCTATTCCAGCCACCGGCGTACCATGCCCAGCTGATGTTCTTCTCCGCAAGGCGATCGCCTATCGTAGGCATGGTCTGCAATGGCAATTGCCTGCGGGGTGATGTGCCGCGCTTGAATGGCGGCGTGCTGGGCTGCAAGGTGTTCACGGCATATCCGTCTATCACCTGGGCGTCTTTCCGCAGGTTTCCGTTGGCATCCAGTTTGATAATGACTTTGTCTGGCGCATTTTCATAACGCGGCGTACATGCGCAGATAAGCCAGAAATGGTTGAGAAAGGAGCCACCGAACGCAGCCTGAAAAAAATTATCTGCTAGCGTGTATTTTTGCGCGTATTTCCACAGCGGCAGGTTGTGGCCTTCGTAATAGCCCATCACCAGCCCGCCTGCGTCCGAGACAGCGGCAAAGCGGTCATTTAACCCGCCATTGATCTGCGCCTGATGCTGGTAAAAGCGATGCACCAGATCGCCGGTTTTCTGGTCTGGCGGCACATACTGATTAATGGCAAACGGCTGGTTGGGCAAATCTTCTGGAAAGCGCGTATCGGGTTTATTGTGTTTTACGTCCATCACCCGCGGCAGCGTGGTGTAGAGTTTGCCCTCCAGATTGGTTTGAGGTGCGGCTTGCCTGGCCTGCGCCAGACCGTTGGCCCCGGGAAATTGTCCATAGAGATTGTCAAAGCTGTGATTTTCCAGATAAATCACAATGATGTGCTGGATTTTTTCAGCTTTATGTTCGCCGGCCGTAGCAGAGGCTGCCAGCAAAAACATCAGTGCCAGTATAGTGAGTCGCATGGCGGAGCATCCTGAAAGATAAGGAGATTGTGTCATGCTTGCGCGACAGATTGATGACTGTGCTGAATAATCAGTCGCTGAAAAGTGGCTGAGTACTCAAGAACCTTCTCATCTACCACCCTTTTCCGCTGAGCGATCCACGTTTGAGTGCGTCATCGCCAATAGAGATGCAGCGGCCATAGCCAAAAAAGCTGGAGCGTGTGCCTTTGGGGCAGCCTTCGGTTTGGGCTTGGGCTTCCAGCTTGGCTTTAGTAACAGCAGCTTTTTTGGTGTCTACGTATTCCCAATAACCGTTGGAATGCAGTATCACTTCTTCACCGCCTGCAGTAGTGGCGCGCATATCCTGTTCTTCCGCCATTGCCATGGCGGGCAAGGCCAACAGCAGCGCGTTTAGTATCCAGTGTCGCATGGGTTTCCTTTGGCTGATTTTTATAGTGGGTTGATTGTATATGCAAGCTGGCGACGACTCAATCTGGTTTTGGCACGCGGCTTGCTAATCCATATGCATGATAAGTTCGATCAATGATATTCATGCGGTATCGGAGGCGATTCGCGATGCGGTGGCGCCTGTGTTTTTGCTGACGGGCATAGGCTCGATACTTGGCGTGCTGATTGGCCGCCTGGGGCGATCGATAGACCGGGCGCGGCTATTGAACGAGATACCGCAAGAGCGGCGCGCGCACTTTAAGGATGAGCTATACATTATCGTACGGCGCACCAAATGGCTGCGCCGTGCCATTGCATTTGCCACGCTGGCTGCACTAAGTGTGTGCATTTCCATCGCCACCATGTTTGTTTCGGTGGAATCCGGCTTCAAGACGCCGCATATCGTGGCCATCACGTTTATCTCGTCCATGGCCTCGCTCATTATTGCGCTGATGTGTTTTATGCGCGAAATCGTGCTGGCCTCGCGCGAGGTGATTGTGCCTTTCAAGCACGATGCCCCTTAGGCCTGTCTCTTATACACATCTAGATGTGTATAAGAGACAGGCGCTAGCATGTGTACCCCCAGCTATGGATAGGACATATTACACCAAATGCATGCGCAAAATAACCTGCCCTGGAAGCCAAGCAGGATGCGGCTTGCAAGGCATGCTTTACGCTAATGAAATGGGCTGCAGGTTATTTTTTATCTTTGCCTATTTGATTACCAATCACGCCACCCACCACGGCGCCACCCACTGTACCCATGGTGCTGCCGCCTGTTAGCACAGAGCCTGCTACGGCACCCACACCTGCACCTATGGCGGTGTTTTTATCCCGGGTAGACATGCTGCTGCATCCGCCAAGCGCTACTGCTGCAATGAGGATGGCTGCGCTTGTAATTTGCTTGTATGTGATTGATTTGTATAAATATACTTTCATGCTGTCTTCTCCTTTATCAAAGTGATGATTACCCATTCACCGGCAGAACAATAACGTACCGCACTCTGCACGCTTATATAAACGGGAAAATATCCCATTAAGTTGACAGCGTACACCTATAAATTTGAGATGTCCAGCTTGCAGGGGAACAGAAATTTTTGGAATGAAAAGGGTGGTTCCGATAAAGCAGGCTATTTTAAATCAAAGGCATTGCTTAGATCGTTTGCGTTGGCATCGCGTTCGGCAAGCGGCTTGAGGTTGAAACGTTTTTCGATAAATTTGAGTATCGATGTCGTATCGTATTCGGTGTGGTCTACAAAGCCTCGCTTGGCGAAAGGCGAAATAACCAAAGCCGGCACGCGGCTGCCCGGCCCCCAGCGGTCTTTTACCGGTGGGGCAACATGATCCCAAAAGCCGCCGTTCTCATCGTAGGTTACAATCACCGCGGTGTTTTTCCACTGCGGGCTGGCTTCGATACGCGCCAGAAAATCTGCGATATGCTGTTCGCCCGAGAGCAAATCGGCATAACCGGGGTGCTCGTTCAAATCGCCGATAGGCTTGTAAAACGCCACAGCGGGCAGAGTGCCGTTATCGATATCCTGAATAAAATCTGCCTCGTCCTTTAAGTGCTTGGTGCGTTCTGCCGTGCCGGCAGCATAACGGCTAAAGTAGCCAAATGGCTGGTGATGGTATTGAAAGTTACTGGCAGGCTTGCCGGCCAGCGCGCTATTCCAGCCACCGGCGTACCATGCCCAGCTGATGTTCTTCTCCGCAAGGCGATCGCCTATCGTAGGCATGGTCTGCAATGGCAATTGCCTGCGGGGTGATGTGCCGCGCTTGAATGGCGGCGTGCTGGGCTGCAAGGTGTTCACGGCATATCCGTCTATCACCTGGGCGTCTTTCCGCAGGTTTCCGTTGGCATCCAGTTTGATAATGACTTTGTCTGGCGCATTTTCATAACGCGGCGTACATGCGCAGATAAGCCAGAAATGGTTGAGAAAGGAGCCACCGAACGCAGCCTGAAAAAAATTATCTGCTAGCGTGTATTTTTGCGCGTATTTCCACAGCGGCAGGTTGTGGCCTTCGTAATAGCCCATCACCAGCCCGCCTGCGTCCGAGACAGCGGCAAAGCGGTCATTTAACCCGCCATTGATCTGCGCCTGATGCTGGTAAAAGCGATGCACCAGATCGCCGGTTTTCTGGTCTGGCGGCACATACTGATTAATGGCAAACGGCTGGTTGGGCAAATCTTCTGGAAAGCGCGTATCGGGTTTATTGTGTTTTACGTCCATCACCCGCGGCAGCGTGGTGTAGAGTTTGCCCTCCAGATTGGTTTGAGGTGCGGCTTGCCTGGCCTGCGCCAGACCGTTGGCCCCGGGAAATTGTCCATAGAGATTGTCAAAGCTGTGATTTTCCAGATAAATCACAATGATGTGCTGGATTTTTTCAGCTTTATGTTCGCCGGCCGTAGCAGAGGCTGCCAGCAAAAACATCAGTGCCAGTATAGTGAGTCGCATGGCGGAGCATCCTGAAAGATAAGGAGATTGTGTCATGCTTGCGCGACAGATTGATGACTGTGCTGAATAATCAGTCGCTGAAAAGTGGCTGAGTACTCAAGAACCTTCTCATCTACCACCCTTTTCCGCTGAGCGATCCACGTTTGAGTGCGTCATCGCCAATAGAGATGCAGCGGCCATAGCCAAAAAAGCTGGAGCGTGTGCCTTTGGGGCAGCCTTCGGTTTGGGCTTGGGCTTCCAGCTTGGCTTTAGTAACAGCAGCTTTTTTGGTGTCTACGTATTCCCAATAACCGTTGGAATGCAGTATCACTTCTTCACCGCCTGCAGTAGTGGCGCGCATATCCTGTTCTTCCGCCATTGCCATGGCGGGCAAGGCCAACAGCAGCGCGTTTAGTATCCAGTGTCGCATGGGTTTCCTTTGGCTGATTTTTATAGTGGGTTGATTGTATATGCAAGCTGGCGACGACTCAATCTGGTTTTGGCACGCGGCTTGCTAATCCATATGCATGATAAGTTCGATCAATGATATTCATGCGGTATCGGAGGCGATTCGCGATGCGGTGGCGCCTGTGTTTTTGCTGACGGGCATAGGCTCGATACTTGGCGTGCTGATTGGCCGCCTGGGGCGATCGATAGACCGGGCGCGGCTATTGAACGAGATACCGCAAGAGCGGCGCGCGCACTTTAAGGATGAGCTATACATTATCGTACGGCGCACCAAATGGCTGCGCCGTGCCATTGCATTTGCCACGCTGGCTGCACTAAGTGTGTGCATTTCCATCGCCACCATGTTTGTTTCGGTGGAATCCGGCTTCAAGACGCCGCATATCGTGGCCATCACGTTTATCTCGTCCATGGCCTCGCTCATTATTGCGCTGATGTGTTTTATGCGCGAAATCGTGCTGGCCTCGCGCGAGGTGATTGTGCCTTTCAAGCACGATGCCCCTTAGGCCTTGTGCATCAATCAGGGGATACCCAGCACCCTGAGATATTCTTCCAGCGTGAGGGTGAGCCGCTCGAGCGAGTTGCCAACTTCATCCAGATGCGTATCGGTATCCAGGTGCAGTTTTTCCAGCAGCTGTTTGTGCTGTTCCAGCGCATCAAGATGCTCGTCCAGTTTGGCGTCTTTTAAATCCTTGGCCATGTCATTCTCCTTCACAGGCTTTTACTATAGCAAACGTGCCGTGCGATGGCTTGATGTATGACAATAAAATTTTGCCTCGTGCGCGCGTTCATTAGGCCAAACGATGCCCTAGGAGCCAGCCTGTATGCGGTCTGCAGGCATATGGTTTGACTAATGAAGCGTCATTGCAGCGCTTGAAGGGTGCTCAGCACGTCGGCACGGGTATTGGCGATATGCGCGCTAATGCGCTGCTCGCTCTGCTGGTTGGTGGCAAGCTGCTCCCAATCTTGCTGCCACACGGTAAAAAGCGCCGCGCTTTGCTGCATGTTGTCTTGGGGTAGCAGGTGGCTTAAATCCCGCACCAGCAGCACGTATTTCCAGCCTTCTATCGGGCTGCCGCGCTCCTGATCGGCTTGGTAGTGCGCATAGTTCACGACCGTTTGCAATTCTCCCAGGTTCTTTAGCACCTCGAACGCGGCATTGCGCATGTTTTCGTTGACCTCGTTGCGATGATCGCGCCAGGTGTTGTAGCTGAGGCCGCTGAGTGCGGTCAGCAAGCTGATTATCGCCACCAGATTGGTTTTAAGCTGCTGAATGATATTGATTTTTGCAATAATGGCCATGATGTTCTCCTGATTTTGTTCATGCTATTGGCTTAGTCGTAGTAAACGGCGATTCTTAACAAGGTTGCCTGTGTGGCGCGCCGGGTGTAGCATGCATTAACAGGCAGGAGGTGAGCACCATGAAACGATTGTTCTATATTGATTATCCGCAAGAGCATTTTGAGGGGCAGGCGCACCGCTACCGCTGCGCGTTCTGCAAAGAGGAAACCACCAGGATCAACGGCCGACTGGAAGGGCATTTGCCAGACTGTGAATACCGTATCGCGCTGGAAAAGGCCGGCTTTGAAACCAGCAGTGCCAGAAGCCGACTGGAACTGGATACCTCGGACGAAGAGGACTAAACCACCCCAAAATCAGACAAGCGCACCTTAAGTGCGCTTTTTGTTGTAAAAAATGATCACGTTATAACTTAAATAACACGCTTAACTCATTGTTGTATTGATACTTTATTTTTTCAGGCGTAGACTAAACCAGAACTTTCCCGATTTCTCTCACTTATCGGATGTGCAGGCGCATGCTTCTTGCACTTGATTGGAGAATTAAAATTGCAAAATAACAATAATTTCTGGAGAAATACCTGTCGTTACCCCGCGCCAACCATTGTTTGGCGCGCCCCTACTTTTTAGCCCGATTTCCCACCATGGATCTTTTTGCCATCTACAGCAAAACACCTAAAGGTATCCGCAAACGCAACTCCATGCTGGGGAGCCTGCTTTCGCCCGTGCAGTCCAAAGTGCTGGCGCTGATTGATGGTAAGGCTACCGTCAAAATGGTGCTGAACAGACTCGATAATGTCAACATTGATGATTTTGAACGGGTAATCAACACACTACAGCAAAACGGCTATATCGAAACGACAAGGGTAGAACCAGCGGAATGGCTGCCCACTGCCAACTTCACCCCAATGATTATCGAAGAGCTTAGCAGCCTGGATGAAGTAGTCTCCAAAGAGCAGCAGTCCAAGCAAAAAGAGAATGATCAAAAAGTAGAAGCTGCGCGGGCGCGTGCCGAAGCCAAGGTGAAAGCCGAACTGGAAGCCGAGCGCAAAGCCCGTGAAGCAGAAAATGCGCTCCAGAAACAAGAAGCTGAACGCAAAGCCAGGGAGGCTGCGGAGCAAAAAGCGCGCATCGAGACGGAACAACGCGCCAAGGCTGAAGCGGAACGCCTTGCCGCCGAACAAAAAGCCAAACAAGCGGCGGCCGAGCGCAAAGCCAAAGAAGAAGCCGAGCTAAAAGCGAAACTGGAGGCCGAAGCCAAAGCAAAAGCGGCTGCAGAAGAAAAAGCCCGGCTGGCACGCGAGGCGGAAGAAGCCAGACTGCGTGAAGAAGCCGAAAGGAAAGCCAAAGCCGAGGCAGAAGAAAAAGCACGCCTGGAAGCAGAGAGACGCGCCAAGGAAGAAGCGGAACGCCAGGTTGCCGAACAAAAAGCGAAAGAAGAGGCAGAGCGTCTGGCCGCAGAACAGAAAGCCAAAGAAGAAGCCGAACTGAAAGCCCGGCAGGAGGCGGAAGCCAAAGCGAAGGCCGAAGCCGAGGAGCAGTCACGGCGTGAGGCAGAACGCCTCGCCCGAGAGGCCGAAGAAGCGCGCCTGAAAGCAGAAGCCGAACAAAAAGCCAAAGAAGAAGCCGAGCGGCAAGCGGAAGAAGCCAGGAAAAAAGCCAAAGAGGAAGCCGATGCCAAGGCGAAAGCAGCCGCAGAGGAAAAAGCCAGGCAGGAGATAGAGCGGATCACCCGTGAGGCGAAAGAAGCCAAGAAACGGGAAGAGGCCGAGAAAAAAGCGAAGGAAGAAGCAGAGCGTCTAGCCGCAAAACAAAAAGCCGAAGAAGAAGCCGAACTGAAAGACCGGCAGGAGGCGGAAGCCAAAGCGAAGGCCGAAGCCGAGGAGCAGGCACGGCTTGAGGCAGAGCGGCTGGCACGTGAGGCGGAAGAAACCAGACTGCGCGAGGAAGCGGAACAGAAAGCCAGAGAAGAGGCCGAACGCATTGCCGCAGAGCAAAAAGCCAAAGAAGAGGCCGAAGAAAAAGCGCGCCTGGAAGAGGCAATGGCCCGCATGGATGCCGAAGAGCGCGCCCGTGCCGAAGCCGAGGAAATGGCGCGCCGCGAAGTGGAGCGCATGGCGCAAGAACTGGAACAAGCCAAGCAAAAAGTAGAGTCTGACAAAAAAGCCAAAAAAGAAGCTGAGAGAAAAGCCAAGGAAGAAGCCAAACGCTTGGCCGCAGAGCAAAAAGCCCATGAAAAAGCCGAGGCCAAGGCAAAAGCCGAAGCAGAAAAAGCCCGCCTGGCGACAGAAAAAGCGGCGCGCGAGGCTGAAGAAGCCGAGAAGAAACGGCAAGCGGAAGAAAAAGCACTACAGGCAGAAAGGCTGCAAGCCTTGATTCGCGCAGAGCAAAGGCAGGAAGCTGTCCACCTGAGAAAAATGGATCTGGAGCGGGCCGAAAGGAACGCACTGAAGGAAGAAGTCATCGTACTGGATGCTGCTTACGACGATTATGATGACGAGCCTGCGGCAGTAGACAGCATTATGCAGGAGATGGTGGAAGATGACGGGTTCGTGCCCACCGGCATGGATGAAGCGGAAGAACCGCCGCCCGAACCACCTGAAGATGACGAGCAACAAAGGTTACAGGCATTAAAACGGGTAGCAGCGGCTGAGCTGGAACAAAGGCAAAAACTCACCCTGCTGGAAAGAAAACAGGCGCTGTTGCGCAAGCTGAAGCAGCGGCTGGCGCGCCCGGCGAAGATGGTTAAGTCCACACTCATGACCGCCTCCCTGCTGGTGCTTCTGCTGCTATTCGTCGCGCTGGGCATGCTGCCCTATGTGCCGCTAAATACACTGGTGGAACCCGCCGAACGATTGGCGCGTGAGCAACTTGGAACCGAAGTAAAAATCCAGAAAGTCAGCGCTGCACTGGTACCAAGGCCGCACTTGATGTTGAAGGATGTAGAAGTCGGCACACAAAGACAGCGCATCGGGCAAGTGAATGTCTGGCCCGTGATTGGCAGCCTGAACGACGACCAGAAAGTCATGAAAATGCTGGAAATCCATGATGCCAACATTACCCACGAGAATTTTGGTCAGGCGCTGGGCTGGCTGAACGCGCTGGGGGATTCGCCCAAACTGAAAATCGAATCAATGCGGGTGAGCAACGTAGCGCTTTCCATACATGATATTGCAATAGGTGAGTTTGGGGGCGATGTGGTGCTATCCCCCGCCCATCGAGTGCAACACCTACAGCTACACAGCACAGATCAGAAACTGCACGTGCAGATAACGCCGCGCGATGACCATGCCGAGATTGTGCTGGATGCAGACCATTGGGCGTTGCCGTTACAACCCAGCATCAAGTTCCGCAAACTGATGGCTAATGGCATTGCCCGCAGTGATAAATTGCAATTCAGCCAGATCAAGGCAGAACTGTATGACGGCGAATTGGAAGGGCAACTCACACTGGGCAGATCGAATCAGTGGGATTTGACCGGCAATCTGCGACTGAAGAACGCCAGCGCATCGGAGATCGCACAGGCCTTTGGTAGCCCAATCAAGCTAAGCGGTCAGCTGGACGGACAAGCCGCCTTGAACAGTCATGCGGCTGAAGCAGTCAAGCTGGCCGCTAATACTAATATGTCGGCGGATTTCAACATCCGCCACGGTGAAATTGACCGACTGGATATGTCGCGGTTGGTGCTGGCAAAAAGAGGACAATCGCTGGCAGGCGACTCCACTCGGTTTGATAATCTGCAAGGCATGTTGCAGATCAGCCAGCAGCAATATCAATTGAGAAACCTGACCCTCAGCTCCAGGCAATTAAGTGCCAGAGGAGGTATGACGATCGCTGCTGACGGGGAAATCAGCGGCAACTTCAGTGCCAGCCTGGCAGCGCAATCACGCCGTTACGAGGCCGATGCGACCATTGGCGGGCGCGGCAGCGACATCAAGCTGCGTTAAAATTTTCTGCGCCACCACACTCTCTCGAACAAAATCCCATATAAGGGTGGCATAAAGAGTACGCGGCTTAACCTTCTTCTTCCAGATGCAGTTCTTTGACGTAGTAATAATGCTCGGCATGCCAGTACGTCAAATCTTCGGCATGGTGCAAAGCATAATCCAGGTCGCTGTATTCGCCTACCGGGTAGTTCTCTTCGTCCAATACTTGATAAATCGGCATCATTTGTTCCTTTCATCAACCAACGGGTGCTTTTAGTATTCCATCCGAACCTCAAAAGCAAACAACAAAATAGCGGACAGTTTCTGTCCTATCTCACACAATCAAGCCTCGCGTACGCGTTCATTGCTAAAATACCTGCCTTGGGAACCAATCTGGATGCGGCTTCCAGGCATGCAGTCTGCTTAATGAAAACACATATGGCTGCGCGCATTTTCTTTAAGGTTCGGTTACGCCAGCAGCATGTCTGACCACATTGATGACCGCGGCCGAGATCATGATGTATTCCATCAATATCAGCGGTTGAAGATACACTGGCGGAATGCCGCCCAGCGTGACAAGTGATAGCGTCAGCGCGTTATGCACCACGCTGATCAGCAAAATCAATCCGATAAAATGATTCCTCAACCCGAACAGGTAGCACAACGTTACAAAAAGCAATCCGGCAATAGTTTGAATATCCGCCCCCCCTGCCATCTGCTTGTTGGCAAGCGTCAAACAGACATACAAGCTGGCAAGTAAAAATGCTGCCGGCAGCTTGCTTGGCAAGCCGTCACCGTGATGCCTCAGGCTAAACGCCAGCCATGCGTGTGTTAAAAGTGCGTTGATCAGTTTCATATGCTTTGCCTCGTACCTGCTTGCTTCTATTTCTGCAAAAAGGATGCCGATATCCAGACGCCATCGGCCAAATGCCGCATCAGGCGACAACGCCAGACCTGGCGCGCCATTTGGCGCCACTTTAAGTTTTACATCGGCACGAGCCGGGGAATCTTGAGGGGAAGTGCATCAGAAAAAGTGTGCTATTTCCAACAGATATGTGTAAATAGCAACAGCTGCAAGCAGTGCAGCGGACAAGCTAAATGTCGTGCGAAATACGGCGATTGGCTATGGATTGACGCGCACCTGTAGCCCCAGTGCACGAATATCTTGCACCAGATTATCCAGCCACGCTTGTGGTACGGCGCTGATGCGCGGTGCTTCCGGCTGATAGGATTGACGCACCACACCGTACACCAGCACACCCTTCACCACATCTGCTACTTGCTTAAGCATACCAAGATAAGCTTCCATCTCCTGCGGCGCAGGCGGCGCGCCATCGAGTGCGAACACACAGGTTTGCACCCAGGTATCACAGCGGCCGGCGCAGGCGCGCAAGCGTTTTGCCACGGCGGCAGGCCTCATGTGGATGGAATTGATGCGCTCGAAACCGGCTTCAGTGCCTGCATCCAGCTTGAACCACACCTCGCCGTTGCATCCACTCAAATGCGAAACCGCCTCCAGTACCTTGGTTTTATCCATCTGGCTACCGTTGGTGATGACGCGCATCTTGATGTTGCCCAGCAAACCAAAATCGCGCAGCACTTGTTCCACCAGTATTACTGCCTGCGAGAATTCAGGCGCGGCGGTCGGCTCACCATTGCCGGAGAATGCAACATCTTGCAGTTGGCGTGCACCTTCCGGCACGTAGCGCGTCATGAAATCATCCTGAGTGATTTGCTTTAGAAAAATGCGTAACTCCTGCTCTAGCAGCTTCAGGTCAATCGGCTCGGGTGAGCCACGCTTCAAGTCTGGGACCTGGCAATAAATGCAGCGCCAGTTACAGGCGCTATTGGTGTTAAGGTTGATACCAACCGACACACCGCCAGCCCGGCGCGAAACAACAGGGTAGACATAGCGCATGCCGGTTACATCGCGATTGTGGTCTTGCGGGGTCAGGTAATCTGTCATGCCAGTATTATATGCGGCTAACAACGTTTGCAGAAAGGCTGTCGACTAACTCCAGAAAAAAGCAGGTGTTTGATTTACATCAAGATACCAGGTTTGTCTGCAGATTTATCATGTCATTGTTACTTGAGGAGGGAAACATGTTTTTAGGCTGGCAAGGTATCTTCACTTTTGTGAGCGTTGCCGTAGTAATCGCTGCGATACTGGTGTTTTTCGCAAAAATCACCAAGTAAAGAAACAGGCTCACATCCAACGCCCTGCCCTATCCGGCGGGGCGTTCTTCGTTAGCAAGTTGCTGTCGGTATTCCTCCTGTTTTTGCGCAAACTTCACCGGCGCGCCAAACTCTATAAAATACGGATAGCGACGATGTGTGCCAATGATTTTTCTGGCATGCTTAATCGGACAGAAATATTGCTCGGTACGGGCAATGATTTCGGTAATATACGCCACTAGCCCATTAGCATAGGCGCAATACTCACAGTGGAATTTCTCAATAAAATTGAGGTAACTCAAACTGTGTCTGTCAAACACGATATAATCGCCGCGCCGCACTTTCTTGATGCCATAGATCGGAAAACAGGTGGCCTGAAAAAAGCTGACGAAAATATCTGTAATCAAAAGCGGAATGATCATCGAATAGATAATCGGGCCGGTAATCAGGTTCTGTGGCCGATACGTGACCAGCCAGCGGAAAAAATTGGTTTTCAGTTTACGCTGTGTCTGCCTGATGGAGCGCTCGAATTCGACCTTTTTACCATTCACATGAAAAAGAATGCTGGATTGTTGCTGGCTGAGCGTAGTACGCAACTCGTCTTCCAATTGGTTGATCTCGTTTAACAACTCCCGAATACGGTCGTTCATACTAACTCCATTTTATTTGGCTCCACCACCCATCATACGCGAAACTACCTGCATACGTAGGTTTCAAATCTGCCCTGCGTCGAGAATCGGGATTATCAAATAATGCAGGCCTGTATCCGGGTATTTTTGTATAAGATCCTCTATTAGTTGTTTTGCCACTTCCGCCCGGGTATGAATCATGAATTGGACGCGTTTCTGGCGCCCGGTCACCTGCTCCAGCAAACTGAGATGCGTGCTTCTTGAACCATGCCCATAAATTTCTGTTGAGCTGAATCCGCTGATCTCTTCCTGTGCCAGCAGCCAGTCAATCAGCGTTTCTTCCATACCTGGCGCTGAAATCAAAGTGAGTAAACAAGCGTCGGTCATGCGATGCTCCCGTTATTTGAACGACCATATTTTTGATAAAGAATCGGCAGCAACACCAGTGTCAGCGTAGTCGAACTGACCAACCCACCAATCACGACAATCGCCAGCGGCCGTTGTATCTCCGAGCCAGGGCCTGTTGCAAACAATAATGGCAACAAGCCAAATGCTGCGATATTAGCCGTCATCAGCACTGGACGCAGCCTGCGCTTGGCGCCTTCAATAACAACTTCCTCGAGGCGCATGCCATGCTCGGCCAACTGATTGAAATAACTTAACATCACCACACCATTGAGCACGGCGATACCCAACAAAGCAATAAACCCAACCGATGCCGGCACCGACAGATATTCACCGGAAACCCACAAAGCGAACACACCGCCAATCATCGCAAACGGGATATTGGAAAGGATCAATATCGATTGCCGTACCGACTTGAAGGTGGCAAACAGCAACAGGAAAATAAGCCCTATCGCCACTGGTACAACGACGCCGAGACGCGCCGCTGCACGCTGCTGGTTCTCGAACTGCCCGCCCCATTGCATGCTGTAACCTTCTGGCAATTTGACCTGACTGCCCACCTTGGCTTTAGCCTCATCAACAAAACCCACCAAATCACGTCCACGTACGTTGGCAATCACCACTACCATGCGCGCTCCGCGTTCGCGATCCACTTTGACCGGGCCTTCCACACGCTCGAGTTTGGCCACACTGGGTATTGGCACACTGACACCATTCGGTAAAGTCAGCATCAGATTGGTAAAATCCGCTGGGGATTTGCGCAACAGATCCGACCCTCGCAGAATAATCGGTGTGCGCTTTTGCCCTTCCTGCAAGATACCCATCTGCTTGCCTTCCAGCTGCGCACGCAGTATAGATTCTATCTGGCTGATATCGAATCCAAGACGACCGGCCGCCAGTCGGTCAATCTCGATTTTCAGATACTGCACCCCGCTGTTTTGCGGCGTGTAGACATCCTCGGCCCCAGGAATGGACTTGATGACTTCCACTGTCTTTTGTGCGGCCTGATCGAGCTGCGTCAAATCGTTACCGAAAATCTTGATGGCCAAGTCACCGCGAACGCCAAGAATCATCTCATTGACACGCATCTCGATAGGCTGGGTGAACGCATAGGCAAAGCCCGGCATATCCTCAACCACCTTGCGCAATTCATCCACCAGTTTGGTCTTGTCTGGTGAACGCCACTCGTCTCGCGGCTTTAACACTAAAAAATTGTCCGTCTGGTTCAACCCCATCGGGTCTAGCCCAAGCTCATCCGAACCAGCACGTGAGATTATGCCTTTGACTTCCGGCACTTTTTCCAGGACGGCACGCTGTACCGCCAGATCCAGCTCCACCGTCTTATCCAAATTAATGGACGGCGCCTTCTCGATCTGCATGATCAAGTCGCCTTCATCCATGGTCGGCATAAAAGTCTTGCCGATTTGCAGATAGATAATGACCGTTACCGCCAACCCAGCCAGAGCTCCCATAATGATCAGCTTGCTATGTACTAACGCCCATTTCAGGGCAGGTTCATAAATGGCTAACACTTTACGTACCAGCCATGGCTCTTCATGACTGACCTTACCCAACAAGAAAGATGCCAGCACCGGGATAATCGTCATGGACAGCAACAAAGAGCCTGACAGTGCAAATACGATCGTCAATGCCACCGGGCTGAACAGCTTGCCTTCCAGCCCCTGCAAAGTCAGCAATGGCAGGAACACCGTAATAATGATCAAAATACCGGAAGTGACTGGCACACTCACTTCTTTGACCGCACGATAAATCAAATGCAAACGCGGCAATTTAGAGCCTTCGCCATGTGCCAGATGCGATACGATGTTTTCGACCACCACTACCGCTGCATCCACCAGCATGCCGATGGCAATGGAAAGCCCGCCCAGACTCATCAAGTTAGCCGACATCCCAAACTGGCGCATCAGGATAAAAGTGATGAGCACTGCCAATGGTAATGCCAAGGCTACCGTGAGTGCGGCGCGCAAATCACCTAGGAACAGAATCAGCAGAATCACCACCAGCACAATGGCTTCCATCAGCGCTTTTGTCACCGTGCCTACCGCTCTTTCGACCAGGTCGCCACGATTATAAAATACCTCAACCTTCACGCCCTTGGGCAAGCTGGGAGCAATCTCCGCCAGCTTGGCTTCGATACCTTGCACTACCTGCTGCGCATTGGCGCCACGCAAGCTCAGCACCAGCCCTTCCACTGCTTCGGCTTTACCATTTTTGGTCACGGCACCGTAGCGCGTCATTGCACCGATTTTCACATTCGCGACATCGCCCACGCGCACCGGCATGCCTTGCTCGGATTTAATCACCGTGTTGCGCACATCGCCCTCATTCTTAAAGCGGCCTTCGGCACGCACCAGCAGCGATTCCTCACCGTCACCCAAACGCCCGGCGCCATCATTCTTATTGTTTATCACCAATGCCTGCTGCAATTGATCCAGCGACACTCCGCGGGCATACATACGCGCGTTGTCAGGCACAATCTCGAAACTGCGCACGGCGCCACCCAACGCGTTGACATCGGCCACGCCAGGCACCGTACGCAACTGTGGACGAATGACCCAATCCAGCAAACTGCGGCGCTCCTGCAGGCTTAAATCGTCACCCTCGATAGTAAACATGAACAATTCGCCCAATGGGGTTGTCATGGGTGCGATGCCCCCGGAAATATCTTCCGGCAAATTGCCCCAGATGCCATTCAGGCGCTCGGCAACCTGCTGGCGCGCCCAGTAAATATCAGTACCGTCCGCAAAATCCACTGTGATGTCAGTAAGCGCATACTTTGCCACCGAGCGAAGCATCGTCTGGTTTGGTAAGCCAAGCATTTCAACTTCGACAGGTGAGGTGATGCGCGCCTCGACTTCTTCAGGCGTCATGCCAGGCGCTTTGATGATAATTTTAACCTGCGTGGAGGACACATCCGGGAAGGCGTCAATAGGCAGATTCTTGTAAGCGACAAAGCCCGCACCCAGAAATAGTGCAGTAAAAACCAGCACGAGCAAGCGCTGTGTCAGCGCGAATTGAATCAAGCGCCCCATACTTATTCTCCACCCGCATTCCAGGCGGCCTTGATGGCCACCGTACCGGAAATAGCTACGCGCGCGTTTTCAGGCAAATCGCCGGCCACAATTGCCTTCTCAGTTTGTTCTGAAATGACGGTTACTTTAACAGGCGTAAAACCTTTGGGATTTTGCACAAACACATAGCTATCTTTACCCTGGCGTGTAATCGCCTGTTTAGGCAAGGCAAAATGTTTTGAAGTTGGCGCTGCAATACCCTGCGTTACCACATCTGCTTCAACAAACTGGCCTGGGGATAGTTTCTCAGCGTTCTGCGTAATCTCAGCCCGCACATGTACGGTCTGGTCGTTCTTATTGATTGCGCGAATAATCGTGATGATTCTCCCTTCAGCATCGTGGCTGGGAATTCTCACTAGCGTGCCTTTACGCAGAATCGCAAGATGCTCCACAGGCGCATGGATTTCCAGCCACAACGGGGACAAGCGCCCGATGCGCAGCAGAGGCGTGGCCATATCTACCCGCTGCCCGATATTGACCATTTGCTCCAGCACCTGGCCTGCGATAGGCGCAACAAAACTCACACCATTAACATACTTCCCACTGCGCTCCAGTTGGGCGATACCGGCATCAGACATGCCGCCCAGCCGCAACGCCTGCTTTGACTGCGACAAGTTCACGCTGGCCTCTTCAAAATCACTTTTCGTCGCAATATAGCGCCGCTCAGCAATAATGCCGTCCTTGAATAGCTCGGCATCGCGATCCAGACTATTTTTGGCAAGCCGATAACGTGTCGCCGCTTGCAAGTAATCTCGCTGCTGGCTGACCAGTTCAGTACTGGTGATATGGCCTAGCATCTGACCTTTTTTGACTTCCATCCCCGCCGCAACATTCAATGCATCAATCAAACCGCCCTGCACCGCACTCACGATGCGTTCCTGGCTGGTAGGAATCACAATCTCTCCTGGCAAACGTAATGTGATTTCCGCACTGGTTTTGCTGATTGGTGCCACGACTATTCCCATGGTTTGCTGCTGCTTGGGCGTGATCACAATCGTGTTATCTGCCGCATAGACATTCACTGTACAGGCAATCGTCCACAGTAAAATGGATAATCTGACTAATCTCATGGCAATACTCCCACCGCTTGGTTGTAGCGGGCAATATCCCACTGTAATTGAATTTTTTTAATAGACAGCGCGCGTTCGGCCTCGAATGCTTGTGTCTCGCTTCTTAACAAGCTTACCAAATCGGTTTCACCCACCTTGAAAGCCTTTCTGGCCAACTGCACATTTTCCTGCGTAACCTGGTTCTGCCTGGTCACAAGTTCCAGTTCCTTTCTTGTCACCAGAAAATTATGCTCTGCCTCGTGCAAAACGGTCTCCATACTCAAGCGCAATTTGTCACGCTCTGTCATTGCAGTCGCGATATTCGATTCCGCATTGGCAATCAATGGTGCATTACGCGTCTCACTGGCAAACGGGATACGCACTTTGAAACCAATGCCATCGTTATAAAAATTATCATTGGGGCCACGTTGGCTTCGTGCGGACAAAATGAATTGCGGCGTATCGCGTCGCTCTATGCCCGCCACTTGCCGCTCGTCTTTGGCGACTTCAATCTTGGCGTTGGCCTCTTCCAGCAACGGGTGCAGATCTGTCAACGCGTCCAGTTCGGACAACACCTCCTCGAAATTTCCGGGCATCTCGTTCAATCCAGTCAATGCGATATAGCGATGCTTGGCATGCTTGACCTCTGCTTGTGCGCGCACAAAAGCGGTTTCTGCCTGCAGCGTCTCGTTCTGCGCCAGCATCAAATCTGTCTTGGCAATCTCCCCAGCCCGATGACGCGCAGCCACATCCCGTTCCAGTTTCTGTGCGGTGTGCAGGCGCACTTCGTACAAAGCCTCGGCTTCCTGATTCATGCGAATGTCCCATAGCGCATCACGCAAGACGCCCGCTACTTGCAGCATCAGTCCTTTACGGCTTGCTCCCAGTCCTGATACCGTATCTTTTGCCAAATTTTCCCTGGCCGCACGCTGCCCCGGTAGCCATACCGGCATCTCCATTTCGGCTTCCCATTCGCGCTCTCCCCGGCCGCTACCCAAAGCATCGTTCTGATGCCGGAACGTCATGGCGGGCGCGGTGGGAAACAAGCCTCTGGCATGCGTGTCACGCGCCTGCGCAATACCCGACATCGCATTCAGCAGATGTTGCTGCGGATTACGCTCGAAAGTCTTGTCCAGCACTTGCCGCAAGCTCAACTGGGCGTTGCTGCTTAAATTGTCTTCATGGCTATCTGCCGATACCGCAGGTGCTGCCTGCACTGCCCACGCGCCCACCATCAAGACACAACCCAGCATCCATCCTGTCCACTTCACTGCCACTCACACCACCGCCTTTTGTTTGGTCAGATGGTCGGGATAGTAAGGATGCAGGCGCGAAAAAACATCCGCCAAAAGACGGATACGCGGCAGATTTGCGGGAGAGGCTACTGAAAAATATCAAGTTGCCCGGAATGGGGCAGTGATTCGGCTGGCTCAACCGGTTTTGCATTGACCTGCGCCTGTGTCATCCAATGTGCCAGCACGCGCAACACATAGGCCTGCTCGGCCTCGTTTAAAGCATGGCCTTTGTGTATCTTGTGCCATTTCTCCAGACAGCCACGGCAGCAAGTCGCTGTCGCATGCTGCGCCACAAACACCGGGTGGCCGCGCATGGGCGTCTGTTTGCCGTCATTGGCGATATGCGCAGGCGCCAGCCGCATAGCGATGAAATCAGCCGCATGCGCCAGCACCAGCGGCATGCCTTTTTCTTGCAGATACGCTAAATCCTTGCCTTGCAAACGAAACTTTCTGCGAAACGACGATTGGGCAAGCACTGCAAACAAATCTTCCAAATCGCACATGGTTACCGCCTAATGCAATTGATGCAATTCGAGGTTTCTAAGCTTGGGCGCAAAGCGCGCGGTGATTGCCACCACGCCCAAAGTCATAACGCCACCAAACACGACAGATGGCACCAACCCGAGCAAGCGCGCAGCCACGCCGGATTCAAACGCGCCCAGTTCATTGGATGAGCCGATGAATACGCCATTGATGGCGGAAACACGACCGCGCATGTCATCCGGCGTTGCCAGCTGCATGATGGTAGAGCGTAGCACCACCGATACGCCATCGAACGCGCCGGAAACCAGCAGAAACAAGCCTGCCAGCCAGTATTGCGTAGTGAGGCCAAAGCAAATGATGCTCACGCCAAACCCAGCCACCGCCCACAATAAGTAGCGTCCGGCATGCAAATTGATAGGGTTTCTGGCCAGATACAAGGCCATCAGCATCGCGCCAATGGCGGGCATTGCCCGCATCAGACCCAGTATTTCCGGTCCGCGATGATAAACATCATGAATAAACGCGGGCAACATGGCCACCGCGCCGCCCAGCAGCACGGCAAACATATCCAGCATCTGCGCACTAAACAACACCTGGCTGTTCCAGACAAAACTTAGGCCTTGCGCGATGCTGGCAAACACCGGTGCGGTTTCCGCGGGTGGCGGCTCTTTAACGCGCAAAGTTGTGAGCGTAACTGCCGCGCTTAAACACAAGGCCACCGCAACGCCGTAAGCCACGGCCTTGCCCGCAAAGCCCACTAGTAAGCCGCCTAGCGCCGGCCCCACCACCAGACCAATCTGGAACATCGACGTGCCCACGCCAGCCGCGCGCACATAGGATTCCCGCGGCAAGATAATGGCCATGAGTGCGCTATAGCTAGGCGCGATGAAGGCGCGTGCTAGTCCGGTGAATGCGATGCTGGCGTAGATCCAGAACACGCTATTGGCCTGCAGATAGCCCGCAGCGATTGCCGTAAGCGTCAAACCATTGGCAAACAGCATCACCGCCGCCAGCACGGCAAACCAGCGCCGCGAATAATGATCGATGGCATAACCTGCAAACAACGCGCTGGCGAAGTAAGGAATCACTTCCGCCAGCCCTATCAAGCCCAGCGATAAGGTATCGTGCGTGATTTCATAGATATGCCAGCCCACCGCAACCGCCATGATTTGGTATGCCAACACCATCTGGATGCGGTACCCCAGCAGCTTGGCATAGGCATGTTGATTGACAGTCAGAATCTGGGTGATGGTTTGCGGTATGCTTGACGTGCTCATTCGTAAATTATACCGTACCACATACCTTGATAGCCTTTATCCGTTAGATGAGAACCGCGTATTTCACCTGCTGGCTTGCCGCAGTGCTGTGTGTTTGCTGCATTACCGCACAAGCGGAAGATACGCCTATTCCAGCCAAACACATTCGGCTTATGGTCACCGTGGATTGGGAAGGCTGGTCGCTGGATGAGGAAAATCTGGAAGCCATGCGGCAGTTCCGCAAGAAGTATCCGCACATTCCGATGGTGCAGTTTCTCAACCCGGTCTATCCGCTTAAGTTCGCCGATACCACACCCCGCATCGTGTCCACCCTGCTGCCGGAGGATGCACACGGCCTGCATATCCACGCGTGGAAAACGCTGGTTGAAGCGTGCCAGATTCCATACCAATCAAGCCCGGCATTCGACGACGACGCGAAACACTGCCAAATTGGCTTATGCGGTTATAGCGTCAGCCTGGAATATGCCTATGAAGAAGAAGCGCTCACCCAACTGGTGGCTTGCAGCGCGGATATGTTGGTAGCGCAGGGCTTTCAGCGCCCTGTGACATTTCGCGCAGGCGGCTGGCAACTTGGCCCCAAGCTTGCCAATGCGCTTAAGGCCAATGGCTTCACCATGGATAGCTCGCGCATGAGCGCCACTCATTTGCATGAACGCTGGGGTAAAGATAGCCAGATAGTAGCCTTGGTGCAACAGTTGCACCCCGATGCTGGCGTGCTGGACAGCCCATATGAATTACTGCCTGGCCTGATGGAATGCCCCAACAACGCCAGCCTAGCGGATTACACCCGCACGGAACGCATCATGGAAATGTTCCGCCAGTTGCTGGAACAGGAAAACCCGCTCATGGTGCTGGGGTTCCACCAAGAAACCGCTGTGGATTTTCTGCAACGGCTGGAAGATGCAATTCCACAAATGCAAGCCATTGCCAAGCAAAGAGCCATGGACATCCTCTGGGTGACTTATCCTTAAACTGGCAAGCTTGAATTTATTTGGGCACGCGCCACAAATACCAACTGGCGATGCTGCGATAAGGCGCCCAGGCCTCACCAATTTTTGCCAGTTCTTTGGGTTTGGGTGGGTTTTCCAGTTTTTTCAGCCGTTGGTAGCCCAGTGCCAGGCCGTAATCGTCTGCCGCTAGCACGTCCATGCGCTCCAGCGTAAAAATCAGCATCATTTCCACTGTCCAGCGGCCGATGCCTTTTAGCCGGATAAGTTGCTGAATCAAGGCGTCATCAGACATCGAGGCCGCATCGGCATGACTGGGAACCGCACCAGATAAGGCTCCCAGGGCAATGCCTTGAATGGTCTCGATTTTACGTGCCGAAAATCCGCAAGCGCGCAGCGCGTCAAATTGCGTATCCAGCAATTGCTGCGGCTGCGGAAATTGACCTTGGTACAGCGCCAACAAGCGCGCCAGAATCGCATCGCCTGCCTTGGGGTGCAACTGTTGATAAGCCACGGCACGCACCAAGGCCTGGTATGGCTCGCGCTGCGGTTTTGGCTCAAGCTGGCAAGGCCCAACCACCTCTACCAGACGCGCCCAGTCTGCATCCAGCTTGCTTAAAAACTGTTCGGCTTGCGCATGATGTTGTGGTGCGGCCATGATTAAATTGCCTTGATTAAAATGCCTTAAAACACCTGCCCTGCAAACCAGTATCCATGCGGCTTCCAGAGCATGCCAGTTGAATAAGTTTAAGCCAAATCAATTAAATCCAAGTTATAGTTTTAACGCCGCTTTGATACGTTTTAGCGTTTGCGTAACGATATTGCCATCCAGCTGGTAGTGCTTATGCAGCGGCTTGATGACTTGCCAGCTTGCCGTGAGCCCGGCCGGAAAAGTGACCAGATCGCCTTTGCCAAAACTGACAGGTGCTCCGCCTGCGGGCGTAATCACACATTCCCCGTCCAGAATATAAGCCATCTCCTGCTCGTGAAAAGTCCATGGGAAAGTGGAGACTTCTTTCGACCAGGTAGGCCATTTGTTTACACTCAGCGTATCCAAACGGCTTTGTGCGGGGGATTTTTCAACGGTAATTTGGCTAACGGGCGTTTGTTTCATGATGTTCCTTATGCGATTAAGCCCGTATTTTAACGCATGGCGTACTTAAGTAGTAAAATGCGGCTTTCTCTCCAATCTTGAATATGCGCGTAGATTTACAACAGGCGATTGCCAAACTGAAAGCGGGCGAAGTGGTAGCGATACCGACTGAAACCGTGTATGGCTTGGCCGCAGATGCCAGCAACGATGGGGCTTTGCGGCAAATTTATGCGATCAAGCAACGCCCGGCGGATAACCCGTTGATTGTGCACATTGCCGATGCGACACAAGTACAAAACTGGGCGGCCGAATTTCCGCCGCTGGCACAAAAGCTGGCGCGGATTTTCTGGCCAGGGCCTTTTACGCTAGTGCTGCCTGCAAAGCCGAAAGTATCGTCCATATTGCGCGCCAACCAGCCTACAGTAGCGCTGCGCGTGCCGAATCACCCGCTGACACTACAGATCTTGCAGCAAAGCGGTTTGGCGCTGGCTGCGCCATCAGCCAATAAATTCACCCAGCTTAGCCCCACCACGGCGACGCACGTGCAGGCCGGGCTGGGCGATGCCGTGCCGGTGCTGGATGGCGGCAGTTGCGATGTTGGCATTGAATCCACCATCGTGGCCGTGCAAGGGAATGATTGGCAGTTGCTGCGCCCCGGCATGGTTCCGGCCAGCGAGATCGAAGCCATCGCAGGCAAGCCCGCCACCATTTTCACGCACGCTATTAAAGCGCCGGGGCAGCATGTGCTGCATTATTCACCTAAGACCAAAATGCAACTGGTTGCCAGCCGTGATGCGCTGATTGCACAAGCCGGAAGCGACACCGCTGCACTGCTGATTGGCCAGGGCGAGCTGCCAAACTGCACTTATTTTCAACTCAACAACCATGCGCCGGATGTCGCGCAGCTCCTTTACGGCACGCTGCACCAGATGGACGCGCTGGGCAAAGCGCTGCTGCTGGTAGAAGCGCCGCCGGATGCGCCGGAATGGGCGGCGATTCTGGATAGGATGACCCGCGCCGCAAGCTGAATTTCCGTGCTTGTAATTCCCGTCAAATGGGAGTAACGTAAAGCCCTGTTGTAAACAATTGCGAGGAACGCGATGGACAACAAATATGGATTAGGCAGCAGCAAAGTGGCGACGGAACATCACAACACGCACCACAAAGCAGCACCGTTGCACGCAACGCATTGCAAGCATTGCAGCAGCGCAGAATTGATGTTCAGCCCCAGCATGCAGGATCATCGTTGCAACACCTGTGGTGAATGGCAGAACGACGTGCCGCAAGGCTACTCCACCGGGCGCGCCACGGATTATTAAAGCCGTCTTTAGAGAGTTGACCGCAGATCTGTCATAAAACAAGGGGCATCAGCATCCTTGCGAATAGCTTTCTACGCTGCATCCATCCATATCTTTGGTCGCAAGCACTGAGCCCTTTCCCTTTGCAATCAATGCCTGTGCAATGCGTGTAGCTGGGTGGTTGGGGTGCAGTTTCAACACCATATCAAAATGCGTCATGGCTTCAGGCTGCTTGTTGAGATTATATTTTGCATATGCCAGATAATAATATGCCTCTGCATTGCCTGATTCACGATTGACCCATGCCTGGGAGATTTTTTCCAATGCTTGCCAATCCTGATTTAGATAAGGCCCCACCACTTGCATAAAATAAGGGCGTGTATCCTCTGGCGCATCCCAGAAAGGCGTTTGCTCCGTTCGCAACGAGGTTGTTTCTGGCGTACTCATCAGTGCCTTTACCCACTTTACCGGGACGTTATAGAAATACGCTAAGCGTCCAGGACTTTTAAATGTGCTCAGGGCAATCAAACGCCCTTGGGCGTCAAATACAGGGCTGCCGCTAGCACCCATCACAAACGCTGCATCCGTACGTATGATCATGCTGTCTTCGTACGGGTAAAGCGCTTTAACATTGCCGTAAATGACTTGGGGTTTTGGCGGCCCCCCTGGAAAACCGATAGAAAATATCTCCTGTTCATACTGCAAGTGCTCCGCATCACCCAACTCCACAGGATTCATGTCCAGATATTGAAAACGCAGCAAACAAATGTCATGTTTCCAGTCCGCACGCAAAGCCACTGGGGCAAAGCTTTCGCCGAACTTGGTAATGTTGACCCCTGTAGCGTTAGCCAGCACATGGCAATTGGTTGCAACAATATCCTTATCCACCACGACGCCAGACCCCACTCCATGACCACCGGATTTAGTCGTGACATGCACTTTGACCACAGAAGCCTTGAGCTTATAGGTCAGCTCATGGTTCGGCTCTGCCCGTATAGACAGACTGAACAGCATTAAAAAAATGCTCAGACATTTATCCATAATGAACACCTTTTTAACAAAAAAGTTAATAGGATTCCAGCTTATGTCAAAAGTTTATATAAATGTGTGCTTTTGATCACAGTTTGTCAAAAAATTTTGCGTGAAACTCTACAGAAAGCCTTGTAGAATATAGCTTTCGACCAACAACGGTTCACTATCATGCTTATTCAATCTCATATCGCAGACCTTGATACTCCAACCGGAGTGATGCGCACCTATATCCATCGCCCAAAAACCGACAAAAAGGTACCCGCGATCCTGTTCTATTCGGAAATCTTCCAGCAGACCGGGCCAATTGAACGCGCCGCGCGCTTTCTGGCAGGACACGGCTATGCGGTGCTGGTACCTGAAGTGTTTCATGAACTAAACCCCATAGGCACGGTACTGGGCTACGACGACGCAGGCCGCGATAAAGGCAATGCCGACAAAGCAGCCAAGGACGTACAAGACTATGACAGTGACAACCGTGCGATGATCGAATTCCTGAAAACGCAGGATTGGTATAACGGGAATCTGGGCGCTGCTGGTTTCTGCATTGGTGGTCATCTGGCCTTCCGTGCCGCACTACAGCCTGAAGTAAAAGCCACCGCCTGTTTCTATGCCACAGATCTACATACCAACGTCATCCCCAATAGGCCAGGACAGCACTCCATGGAGCGCATCTCTGAAATCAAAGGCGAGATGTTGATGGTTTGGGGCAAGCAGGATCCACATATCCCGACACCTGGGCGTGTGCTGGTCTACCACAAAATGCTGGATGCCAACCTGGACTTTACCTGGCATGAGTTCAACGGCCAGCATGCCTTCATGCGCGACGAAGGCGACCGCTATGACGCGCAACTGGAAGCGATCGGCTACCAGCTCACCTTGCAGATGTTTGGCCGGACGCTACCCTAAACTTTTCATATTTCAGGTCGTATATAGTTATAGATTTCGTTGCAACAAGCTCCGAGCTTGCGCCACAAGCAAGAGCTCTTTTTTTAATTTAAATTACCCATTTAAGAGAAATAAATCATGACCACAAAAAATGCTGATATTGGCCTAGTTGGCTTGGCGGTGATGGGGCAAAACCTAGCCCTGAACATTGCGGATCACGGCTATACCATAGCTGTCTACAACCGCGACCCCAAGAAAATGCTCAACTTTGTTGAGGAGTGCAAAAAAAATGAGCCTTCTCACGAACGTGTTGTTGGCCATGCTGACTTGGCTTCCTTCGTATTGAGCATCAAACGTCCGCGTAAAATCGTCTTGCTGGTAAAAGCAGGCAGCGCAACAGACCTGACCATCAATGCACTGCTGCCTTTCCTTGAGCAAGGCGACATCATTATTGATGGCGGCAATTCTTTATGGACAGACACGATCCGTCGCGAGAAAGAACTCGCGGCCAAAGGCATCGATTTCATCGGCTCCGGTGTATCTGGTGGCGAGATCGGCGCACGCTTCGGCCCAAGCTTGATGCCATCTGGCAACCGCAAAGCATGGGCATCGCTAGAGCCAATCTGGCGTGACATCGCAGCCAAAGTGAATCCGGAAACCGGCGAACCTTTGGAAGGCGCTACCCCCGGCAAGCCCGTAGAAGGCGGCTTTGCCTGTACCGAATATATCGGCCCCGATGGTGCCGGTCACTACGTAAAAATGGTGCACAATGGCATCGAATACATCGACATGCAACTGATTTGTGAAGCCTACTGGCTCATGAAAAACCTGCTGGGCATGCAAGCCGACGAGATCGGCAAAGTATTTTCCGAGTGGAACAAGGGCGAGCTTTCCAGCTACCTGATTGAAATTACTGCGGACATTCTGCAACAGAAAGACCCAATGGGCCCTGGCTTCCTGGTAGACAAAGTGATGGACGCCGCTGGACAGAAAGGTACCGGCCAGTGGACAGCCGCCAATGCGCTTGAACTGGGCGCCCCGGCCAATGCGATTGCCGCTGCCGTGTACGCACGTGCGCTTTCCAGCGTGAAAGAAGAACGTGTGGAAGCCAGCAAAATCCTGAAAGGCCCAACACTTGTTCAGGAAAAAGACAAGGCTGCCACGATTGAAGCCATCAAGAACGCGCTGTATTGCTCCAAAATCTGCGCTTATGCCCAAGGTTTCCAGCTTATGGACAAAGCGCAAGTGCAATACAACTGGAAGCTCAATTTCGGCGAGATTGCGCAGATCTGGCGCGGCGGCTGTATCATCCGCGCACGCTTCTTGCAAAAAATCACCGATGCCTATGGCCGCAACTCACGCCTGAAAAACCTGATGCTGGACCCATACTTCACCACTGCACTGAATGAAGGCCAGGCGGGCTGGCGTAAAGTGATCGCGATGGCAGTCACTAACGGTGTACCTGCCCAAGGCTTTAGCGCCGCGCTAGCCTACTATGATGGTTACAGAAGTGCTGTATTGCCGGCAAACCTGCTGCAGGCACAACGTGACTACTTTGGCGCGCACACCTATGAGCGTGTGGATCAGCCACGCGGACAGTTCTTCCACCTGGACTGGCCGGAAAAAGGTCGTCCGCAAATCGTGATCGAATAATCGGGAACAAATCAGAAAACTAAACTCTGGGGTGGCGCAAGCCGCCCCAGTTTTTTACTTGAAAACTTTCCCGGAGATGTTGGTAGCCTTGCTACCCGGCATCAAAGCCTATTAGACGCAGTCGCTAACGGATTCCAGAAAACGACTGAATTCTTTTTTTCTTTTCAGAACCTTGAGGTTTTCCTCTTGCTCTTTGACCTCGTCAGATTTTTCGATCAAAGATGGGACAAAAATTTCTTCATGCAATACATCGGTTTTTACTACATTTGCTTGTTGCAGTTTCATATCACTATCTTCCTTTTGGGATAAACATCTACAGGAATTTTGTTCCTGTAGCCTTGGGCAGCAATTTATCAAAAAAATTCATTTGATTCGCGTGATTGCCAGTTTTTTTTCATCAACATGACAATTTCTGTCATCAACGCATCAAAATCGTTGCGGATTACACACAAAATCACTTTATTTTGGCAAGAAAATATCTTGCAATAAAGTCGAAGCAATATTTGCGCCATAATTTACAAAATAAAATCGCGCCTGTCAGCCCAAAGCAAGTAAAACTTTCGTAAAATATCGTCATTGGAAACAGTACCGAAAACATGCAAATCTGGATTAACGGCAAACAGAACGATTTCGCACCTACCAGCATGACTATGGCAGACTTGGTAAGCGCGCTTAACTTGACGGGCAAACGCATCGCCATTGAGCAGAATGGCGAAATCGTGCCACGCGGCCTGTATGCTGAAACCACGCTAGAAGATGGCGACAGATTGGAAATTGTAGGCGCCGTAGGCGGCGGATAACGAATATATGACAGCTGATAATTTAATTGTTGCGGGCAAGCATTACCGCTCGCGCCTCTTGGTAGGTACTGGAAAATACAAGGATTTTACTGAAACGCGTGCGGCGATTGATGCCAGCGGCGCTGAGATTGTCACCGTGGCGATACGCCGCACCAATATCGGCCAAAAAGCAGGTGAACCTTCTTTACTGGATTACCTGCCACCCAATGAATTTACTTACTTGCCCAATACCGCAGGCTGCTACACCGCTGATGACGCAGTGCGCACCTTGCGCCTGGCTCGCGAGCTGCTGGATGGGCACAAGCTGGTGAAGCTGGAGGTGCTGGGCGACCCGCACACACTTTATCCGAACGTGATTGAGACCATCGCCGCTGCCAAAACCCTGATAAAAGAGGGATTTGATGTAATGGTTTACACTTCAGATGACCCGATTATCGCCAAGCAGTTGGAAGATGTGGGCTGCTGTGCCATCATGCCGCTGGCCTCTCTCATTGGTTCTGGCATGGGTATTTTAAACCCATGGAACTTGCAGATTATCATCGACACCGTTAAAGTGCCGGTATTGGTAGACGCAGGCGTAGGCACAGCGAGCGACGCGGCGATTGCAATGGAGTTGGGCTGTGCGGGTATCCTGATGAATACAGCCATTGCGGGTGCACAAAATCCGGTGCTAATGGCATCGGCCATGAAAAAAGCAGTGGAGGCTGGGCGTGAAGCCTATCTGGCCGGCAGGATGCCGAAAAAACTCTACAGCGCCAGCCCCAGCTCACCCACCGGCGGCATGATCGAACGCATAGATTAATGGCCTCCGCACAAAAATACGCATTTTCCGTCACAGTCAACACCGCGTATTTGCCGGACCAATCCAGTCCGGAACAACAACAATATGCCTTTGCCTATACGATTACCATTACGAATATCGGCCTGATAGCTGCACAACTCATTAGCCGACACTGGATCATCACCGACGCACATGGTGACATCAAGGAAATCAGGGGACTGGGTGTCGTAGGCGCGCAGCCTTTACTGGAGCCGAGACAGCAACACGAATATACCAGCGGCTGTATGCTCAACACCCCGGCAGGCAGTATGCATGGCCGCTATTTCTGCGTCGCAGTAGATGGTGAAAATTTCGAAGTGGAAATTCCAGAATTCATCTTGTCTATGCCGCAGGTCTTGCACTGAATGAAACGGTTTGTTTTACTGCTTTTGTTGCTAACCATCTTCACCGGATGCGCGAAACGTAACATCAAACCGGTAGAGCCGCCCAAAGCGCCTGCTTGTACCTGCCCGCCAACATACCCTGTGCCGGAAGCCCCCAAGAACGGCGAAACCAAATCTTCAGAAGCGACGAAAATCCCCGATTATGGCTTGCTAAAACCCAGCCGCTGGGAGGAAATTGACGGCTTGCAGCAAGATGACCTGACCGGTGCTTGGAGCGCATGGCAATTCAGTTGCAATGGCTTGAAGAGCAAGCCACAATGGCAGACTGCATGCGGCGCTGCGAGCAACCTGAGCAACCCGACACAGACACAAATACTGGCTTTCCTGGCCGAGCAGTTTGACGTGTATCAGGCCAACAACGCGGACAATACCGATGTGGGTCTGATTACTGGCTATTACGAACCCATGCTGAAAGCCAGCCGCACCAGAATCGGTGCGTACCAGCACCCTTTGTACCGCCAGCCGGACGACCTGATTACGGTGGATTTATCGGAAATTTACCCCGAACTCAAATACAAACGCCTACGTGGCAAACTGCAAGGCAACAAGCTGGTTCCCTACCTCACACGCGCCGAAATCGAATCCACGCAAACCCCGCTGGACGGCAAGGAGCTAGCTTGGGTGAGCGACCCGGTAGACGCATTCTTCCTGCAAATCCAGGGTTCTGGCTTATTGAAACTGGATGATGGCGAGCAAATCCACGTGGGCTATGCCGACCAGAACGGCCACCTGTACAACTCCATCGGCCGCGTACTGATTGAACGCGGCGAACTCGCTGCCAACAAAGCCTCCATGCAAGGCATCAAACAATGGGCCGCCAACAACCCAAGCAAACTACGCGAGTTGCTCAACAACAACCCGAGCTATGTGTTCTTCAGGGAGATTCCTGGCGACCTGCCTGGCCCGCTGGGCGCGCTGGGCGTGCCCATCAGCGCAGAGCGCAGTGTGGCCATCGACCCGAAATTTATCCCGCTGGGCGCACCGGTATTTTTATCGACCACGCAGCCCAACTCCGACAAACCCTTGAAACGCCTAATGCTGGCTCAGGATACCGGCGGCGCCATTAAAGGCGGTGTGCGGGCGGATTTCTTTTGGGGCGCGGGTGAAAAAGCCGGGCAACAAGCCGGTGCCATGAAGCAAAAAGGAAAAATCTGGGTGCTACTACCCAAAGGCTTCTTCAGTACGCCTGCAAAAGAAAACCTGAACAAAGCACAATAAGCCCTCACGCGCGCGTTCATTGTGAAAACCGATGCCCTGAGAGGCAAGCAGGATGCGGCTTCCAGCGCCATGTTTGCACAATGAAACCGCTTTCATCTTGCAAAAAGAAAAGGGCACCCGTATGGATGCCCTTTGTGACGTAGCGTTTGAACTTATTTGTTCATTACATACATAGTCACTTCGAAACCGAAACGCATTTCAGTAGCAGCTGGTTTTGTCCACATAGTAGTTTCTCCTTTTCTTAAGATTCGTTAATGAAGCATTAACGTGATTGCTATATTACTGGTGGCGCGAAAAAGGAGGATGCCTAAACTGCTTAAATGGCCGTCATGAATTTCATGAGAAAAGGCTAGTGAGTTTTTGACGCAGTTTTTTAATACCTTTACGCCCCACGCGGCGTTTCAACCACACCTTAGTGTCGTACAAGTAGAACGGTATTTTGTGATGCCGCTGCAATTGCCTGCCGGATAGCCCCAGATAATGCCCCAAAAAGCGCCTGCGTGCTGGCCAGTCCAGCTTATGGCATGCTCGCGTCAAATCAGCCAAGCGCTGGTGCATGGGAATGCCGTAATCGCTGAAGCGCGCCCGTGCGGTGTCTATCAGACTAAATTCCAGATTGGTCTTATCGATGATTTTTACCAGAATGTTGCCGCCGGAAAGATCGCGGAAGTAGCAACCGTTGTGGTGCATTTTGTGGATGAATCGCGCCAGTTGGGCATAGACGGTCTCCCTTTCCAGCCCCATGAAGCTAGCTTCTCCCGCAGCGAACGCACCAAACACTTGCCCGATGTGGCAATCCACCTGTGCAAATTCGCAGATGTAATAGTTGCGTTTCAGGCTGTTGTCACCGATTTTCTCGAAGAACGCGATGGGGCGAGGTGATGCAATGCCACGACGCAGCAGCTCCATCGCGCCGTTCCAACTGCGGCGCGCCTTGCTGGGACGGTATCTGTCCAGCAGTACTTTGTGCCAGTACATCTTGACCGGTTTTTTCACAGTAATCTGCTCATCCACATTCAGCGGGTGCGGCACCATCCAGATGACGTTTCTGGCGTAGCGCAAACTGGACGCCTTATCCAGCGGCGCTAGTTGTTTCGGGTCGAGCGCTTGCATCAACTGCTCGGCCTCGGCCTGGTTGCGCACAGCCACCAGCCCACGCCATCCTTCCAAAGTAATAGCAAAATAGCGGGTTGCCGGCATATGGGCATCAATAGACAAAGGCAGCGTCAAGGCCGGTTTTTCCACCATTTCTACCTTGAAGCCCAGCGGCCAGGTCAGGTACATCGGCGTTTCACAAATCAGGTCGGGCGTTTCATCCACAAAATCAGCGCCATCGCGATGCTGGAAGCTGGCCGCCGCCAAGGTCTCTTTGGTATACACATCGCCCAAAGGCACGGCTTTACCATTGATTGCCCAAGCCACATGCACGTGCAGGCCGCCTTGCAGAAAATCGTGAATCTCCAGCCCGCCCGTCGTGGCAATCGCGCCAATGTACTGCGCGCCAGATAGTTTCTGTACCACCGTTTGCATGGCCGCAAAACTCGGGTATGGTTGATAATTTTCCAACTCGCCGTCGGCACGCTGATAATGCGCGATGCGCTCCAATGCGGGGTACTCGGCATCTTCCAGCCCGTCATTGATAAGACCCTCGCGATGGCAAACGAGCGTGCCCCAGAACGCCTGCTTGAGCGTGCCACTGGCTGCTAGCAGGGTGAAATAGCGCGTCAGGTAATCCGCCTGTTTTTGCGCACCGTACATCAATTTGCGTTCGATGCGGTAAATCGCCCAGAACGCGCCTGTGCTGACGGTATTATTTATACCAAAATCCCGCCCGATTTTTTGCAGTAACCTGGCTTTTTTGACCAGATTGAATTTGAACAAGATTGCCCAGCGGTATTTCAAAATGCGGTGATCGAAGCGCTCAGGTTCATCCGTGCGCTCGACAAACAAATTATTCGATTGCACATCCGGCAATTGCTGCTTGGCGCGAAGCGTTTTTAGCAGGTGTACATTGTATAAAGGCTCGAAATCCTGAATGTTAGCGGCCAGCAAGGGGATATTGCGTTGCGTTGCGGCTTCGTAAGCCATCTGCCAGGCCGCATAGTAGCCTGCCCAAGTATAGCCCGCCCAGCGTTTGCGGTTGAGCGTGTTACCGATTTCGATTTGCCGGACACGGGCACCAAACCTGGCTAGCACCGTGTTGATAAACGCCTGCCAATGCGCTTGTTCTTCTACCGTATGCATCTGGCGGGCAGACTCAAATGGCGGAATCAACCGTAGTGTGACGGCAAAACCCGCTTCCAGCAAGGCATCACAGAAGCGCCCCTGAAAACCGATCAAATCATCATAGCTCAAATCCAGCCGTACTTGCCGAATACCCAATATACGCAATTGTGCAATGATATAGACATCGGTTGCTGAATCCACATTGCTGGCTACGCCTACGCCAAAAAAATCCTCTGGCACAGTATGGTGTGCCGGCGGCAGGTGTCCTTGTGGCAAACGCAAACCACCGCCCAGAATATACCGCAGGCCATCGCGAATGACCTGCAGCGTGAGCATGGAAGATTGTAAGGGCATCAGGGTAAACGATAACGCTGTTCTTGATACAACAATGCCGGCAGCAAGGAGTTTGCTAGCGCACGCCGCTCAAGCTCTTGGGCTTCTGCGGGTGGCGTAGACGCTTGCAGGCGCTTGCTCTTGGTGTCATACACCGCATGCGCAGGCGCTTTGCCTTCGCGCAGTACAACCACCTGATTGCTCTCTGGCGTGCCTTCCATCCAGGCAAAATTCTGGTTGTATTGCATCATGGCACGGCCATTCTCATGCGGCGTGGTCATGTCGCGCCCGGTCATCGGTGTCTCCGCATTAACGCCCATCAAAGAAAGCACCGTCACAGGTAAATCCAGCTGGCTGGTAATCGTATCCACCACCTTGGGCTGTATATCAGCGCCCAATATCAGGCCGGGAATATGGAAATGCTCCACCGGCACCAGCGAATCGCCACGCACACGAATATCATGATCGGCCACCACTAAAAATACAGTATCTTTCCAATATGGTGAAGCCTGCGCTTTTTTAAAGAACTCGCCTATTGCGTAATCCGCGTATTTCACCGCATTGTTATCGGTCGCCTTGGGTTGTTCATATAGCTCGATTCTGCCATCCGGGAACTCGAACGGCGCATGATTGCTGGAACTGAAAGCCAAAGTAAAAAACGGCTTGCCGCTGGCATGATGTGCCATCAATTGCTCGTGCGTCTTGTTGAGCAGGTCTTCATCCGAGGCACCCCAACTGCCGACGAATACCGGATTCTTGTAGTCTTTTTGGCCAAACACTTGCTTGAACCCATTGCCCATGAAGAAGCCTTGCATGTTGTCGAAATGCGTCTCACCGCCATAAATAAACTCGGTGGTGTAGCCCATACGCGAAAGCAAATCAGCCAGCGTAAAAAAACCCTTCTGGCTCAAATCCAGTTTCACCGTACTATCTGCCGGAGTTGGCGGAAAGCCCGTGACCACAGCCTCGATACCGCGCACCGAGCGCGTACCTGTGGCATATAGTTGCGTAAACCAAATGCCTTGCGACTTTAGTTCCTCCAGATTCGGTGTCACCGGCACCCCGCCCAGCGATTCCACAAAAGTCGCCCCCAAGCTCTCCTGCAGGATAATCACCAGATTCAACGGTTTTTCGCGCTTGACGCTGGGTTCCAGCATTTTCAACGTCGGGATTTCCTTGTCCTGCGAGCCGGTTAGCCGGAATATATCCGCCTTGGGCAGCTTGCCGTAAATCGCGCTGGATTTGGCCTCGTGTTGTAAACTGTACGCGGCATAGAACACGGAGTAGCCAGAGTTCAGCACAAGACTGTTCACCATACTATCCTGCGTGATGGCGAACAATGAAGGATTGGCAGGGCGATGCCCAAGTGAAGAGCGGATACCAAAGAGTGTGAGCACTAACACCAGAGGATACACCAGCCAGGTTTTTTTAGGTGTCCAGTGCAACTGTGTTACGCGCCAAGGCTGCATAAACCGCCACATCGCCCATATTGCCAACAGGGTGGCACCGACCCCGGCAAAGATATTCAGCTTGAACCCGCGCCATAACATACCGAACACCTCGTTGGGATATTTCAGGTATTCGATAAAGATACGGTTCGGACGCACGTCGTACTCGTTGATGAAGCCAGGTGTAGATGCTTCCAGAAATACCAGTAAGACAATAGCCGCTGTGGCCCACCAAAATGTGAGGCTACGCCAGAGTTTAAACAGCTTGCGATTCACCAGCACGGGGGCAAGCAATAACGGTATTAAAGCCAGCAGGCCAAGCTGGATGATGTCAACACGTATGCCCTGCAAAAACACCTGGAACAAATGTCCGGTCGGGCTAACCCGCTCAAACTTCCACAACACCAAGCCTATACGGGATACTGACAAAATCACGAGGCCAAGCAAGAACATCGCCATCAATGGCGCAAAGGGGCCAAGCTTATTGGCCGTCCGAAAGATAGCTGACTGAAAGTTCTGAAATAATCTATTAAAAAACAATGTAATACGCACTTTAAAAACTATAATGGCAAAGCGTGATTATACCTGCAAAGCCGCGCCAAATTATCGCCGCATTAACCACGATACAAAGTCACGATAAAACCGCGGCTGTCGCCAGCACAGGTAAGTTATCACAAGGAGATGAAGACAAGCTGTCACCATAAATAGTTGCGGAATATTGAAACCAAGACTAAATATCCAGATAGAAAACCCTGCCGAGACCACCATAAACAGCGAGTTCAGAATATTGTTGGCGGCAATCAGGCGTGACTGGTGACTCTTCAATCCACTGGCCTGTATAAAGG
>OEOF01000004.1_pt1 | contig 39340 bp, 33 predicted proteins | sample 1539701 | NCBI WGS metagenome assembly OEOF01 (sample SAMEA3611561, study PRJEB23397) | activated sludge metagenome | biome: Urban; feature: Wastewater Treatment Plant; material: Activated Sludge | place: Slovenia | collected 2012-09-24 | reverse complement strand
GGTTTAACGCCCCCTCCAACTCACGCACACTGGAGCGAATCTGTTTGGCGACAAAAAAAGCTACATCTTCAGAAAGTTTGATATGTAGATTTTCCGCTTTTTTTAATAGAATGGCGACACGCATTTCCAATTCTGGAGGCTCGATGGCGACAGTTAATCCCCAACTGAAACGCGTACGCAATCGCTCATCCATATCTGCAATCTCTTTTGGGTAAGTATCACAAGTTATGATGATTTGTTTCTTTTCTTCAATGAGTGTATTGAAAGCGTAAAAGAACTCTTCCTGTGTGCGAGTCTTTTTGGCAAAGAACTGAATGTCATCAATCAATAGCAAGTCTAGTGAATGGTATTGTTGTTTAAAATCATCAAACGCCTTGTTTTCATATGCCTTTACCACATCCGAGACATAACGTTCGGCATGTAGATAACGGATTTTGGCATCTGGTCGATGTTCGCGCAGAAAATTGCCTATCGCTTGCAGTAAATGAGTTTTACCCAACCCCACCCCCCCATAAATGAATAAAGGGTTATAGGCAGTTCCAGGATGTTCAGCGACCTGTAATGCTGCTGCCCGGGCGAGTTGGTTGGCGCGGCCAGTGACAAAGTTTTCAAATGAAAAGCTTGGGTTTAAACCTGAGATACGTCCCGCTGAGCGGTGATCTTGTGAAAGCAATAATTCTGTTTTTAAGGGAGCAGGCGCTTGTTCAGTTTTTTGGGGTAAGGTTTTGAGTCTACTTTGTTTGTTTGGATTGTCTTGAATATCGCAAATACATAATTCAATAAAGGTATCCTCTGGCAACAGTTCCGTAGCAATTTCCTCGATTTTGCTCAGAAAACGCTCTTTTACCCATTGCAGGACAAATTTATTGGGTGCCATGACGCGTACCACCTTTTCACCATTTTCGGTTTTTAATGGCTTAATCCAGGTATTGAACTGCTGGGCGGACAACTCTTGCTGGAAGCGGGTCAAACAGGTGGGCCAAAAGTTGTCCATAGATAAAAATGAATAGGTGAAACCGGTGATTTTTTATAATTAAGTAATTGAATTATATATAAAAATTTAATAAATTTCTCAGAAAAGCATATTTTATGCTAGCATTGAACGCTTTATCCAATCAGTTCAATTTTAGCGGTTTTGACCATACTTATCCACAGGGTGGGAGAATTTATTTTTTATGTTTATGATTGACATAAAATGGTTTTTTGAGGTTTAATTAGAGGTTTTTCGACGCTAGAATAACTTTAGCTGGGCAAATTTCTGGAGAATTAGATGAAACGTACCTATCAACCATCCAAAACACGTCGCGCACGTACGCACGGTTTTCTGGTGCGCATGAAAACCAAAGGTGGCCGTGCAGTGATTGCCGCACGCCGCGCCAAAGGCCGTAAACGCTTGGGCCTGTAATTCTACGAGAGGGTTGTCTGGCTGCATGGCAGCGTTCACTCTCTACTTTATGTGCTGGCAGTGGCTAAACTGACCACATTAGTAAAAACGGATGATTTTTCATCCGTTTTTAGTTTTAAAAAAAGAGCAAGTGCAGCTTTTCTTGTGGTGCATTATCGACCCAATGGCTTGGCAGTTACAAGGTTTGGCTTGGCAGTTACCAAAAGGATAGCCAACTTGGCGGTACACCGAAACTACATGCGTAGAGTGTTGCGCGAAGTAAGTCGCCAGGCACGTGTGACGCCTGTTTCAATGGATGTGGTGATTCAGGCCAAGAAAAAATTCAACCACAAAGAGTTTGAGCAAGTGAAAACGGAACTACTAATGCTGTTGATGAAAATTCGGGCCAGGCAAACAGTTGGATGAAAGTACGATGCGCAGTATTCTGATCGGGTTGGTTAAACTATATCAGTGGACATGGGGTACGCAGGTTGGCGTAAACTGTCGTTTTACGCCCAGTTGCTCACATTATGCGATTGAAGCGATACGTAGCCATGGTGTGTTGAAGGGTGGATATCTGATGTGCGCAAGATTGTTAAGATGCCATCCATGGTGCGAGGGTGGGCATGACCCGGTGCCTTGAATCCGGTTAATAAAGGTTATATGTAATAAAGCAAACTATGGATACCAGACGTTTAATTTTATTTGTCATTTTTTCATTCTCCATCATGATGTTGTGGAGCGCATGGATGCAGAAGCGTGCGCCACAATCTGCCACAGAAGCAAAAACGACAGCGGTTAGCAATCCAGCCAAAGTGGATAGCAATGCTTCTGGTGTGGGCGAGTACACGCTGGAAAGCGCACAGCGTATCCATGTCAAGACAGATTTGTACCAGGCAGAAATCGATACCATAGGTGGAGACTTGCGTCACCTAGTATTGAATAAACATCGTGCATCTGAGCAGAACCAAGGCAATTTCGTACTGATGGACGATGCAGCCAAGCCGATGTTGTATGTAGCACAAACCGGCCTAATGGGCACTGATTTACCTAACCACAAGAGCGAGTTTGCGGCAGCAAGCGATGCTTACGAATTGAAAGAAGGTACTGACCATCTGGAAGTAAAACTGAGTTGGACAGGTAATGGCGCACAGGTGGAAAAAATCTATACTTTCCATCGCGGCCAATATATGGTGGATGTCCGTTACGAGATCAGCAACACCGCAGGCGCCAGCATTTCTCCATCTGTGTATTATCAGATCGTACATGATGACCAGTCTAATCAAGGCAGTAAAATGATGCCGACATTCACTGGCGGCGCGTACTTCACTGACGAGAAAAAATTCAACAAAATCAATTTCGAAGACATGTCCAAGGAAGCATTTTCCTTGCATAGCCCAGATGGCTGGGTGGGTTTGATACAGCATTATTTTGCCAGTGCATGGATTCCTAAAACCGGAATTGAGCGCGAGTTTTATACCAAAAAACTGTCCGATCATATTTATTCGGTGGGCGTAGTTACCAAAGTAGGCGACATTAAGCCCGGGGAGAAAGCGGTTGTAGATGCCAAATTGTTTGCTGGCCCCCAAACTCAAGCCGACTTGGCATTAGCTGCGCCTGGGTTGGAATATGCGGTAGATTACGGCTGGTTGACCATTATTGCCAAACCTTTGTTCTGGCTACTTTCCAAAATACATGGTTTTGTTGGCAACTGGGGTGTGGCGATTATCCTGCTGACGATACTGATTAAAGCCGCGTTTTTCAAATTATCTGCATCCAGTTATCGCAGTATGGCGCAGATGCGCGAACTGGCACCCCGCCTGCAGGCTATGAAGGAAAAGTTTGGTGATGATAGGCAGAAAATGCAGCAAGCGATGATGGACTTATATCGTACCGAGAAAATCAACCCCATGGGCGGTTGCTTGCCTATCCTGGTACAGATTCCGGTATTCATTGCGTTGTATTGGATGTTGTCTGCCGCCGTTGAATTGCGCCATGCACCATTTTTTGGTTGGATTACCGATTTGTCTGCAAAAGATCCGTTGTATATTCTGCCATTGCTAATGGGTATCAGTATGATTATCCAGACGTACCTTAACCCAGCACCGACTGACCCGATACAGGCTAAGATGATGAAGATCATGCCTGTGGTGTTCAGTATTTTCTTTTTCTTCTTCCCGGCGGGATTGGTGCTCTACTGGCTGGTGAACAATATCCTTTCTATCTGGCAGCAGTGGTATATCAACAAAATGATTCATGCTGAAACGCTGGCCAAAAAAGGCAGTGGCAAACACTAATTCATCTGACACCATTGTCGCCATTGCAACGGCTAATGGCGCTGGCGGGATAGGGGTGGTGCGTGTTTCTGGCCCGCAAAGTGCGCAAATTGCGTGGCAGATACTGGGACAATGCCCTAAGCCAAGACATGCTGCTTACCTGCCCTTTAGGCAAACGGATGGAGAGCTGATCGACCACGGAATCGCTATCTATTTTCAAGCACCCTACTCTTATACTGGTGAAGATGTGTTGGAACTGCAGGCGCATGGCGGAACGGCTTTGATGCAGATTCTCTTGCAACAGTGCATTATGGCTGGCGCACGCCATGCTGAACCAGGTGAATTCACGCGCCGCGCGTACATGAACGACAAGCTGGATTTGGCGCAGGCGGAGGCGGTTGCCGACCTTATCAATGCGACCAGCGCAGAGGCTGCCAAGAGCGCGACTCGTTCGCTATCTGGAGAATTCTCTAATAAAATCAATAAATTGCTCGAAAAAATTACCGAGCTGCGCATGTATGTTGAAGCTTGTCTGGATTTTCCAGAAGAAGACATCGATTTTATTACGCAAGGACGGGTAGCCGAAAAGATTGCAGAAAACGAGTGTGCGGTGAATGCGGTGCTGCAGCAAGCCAAGCAGGGGGCGCTTTTACGCGAGGGTATCCATGTCGTGCTGATTGGTCAGCCCAATGTGGGTAAATCGAGCTTAATGAATGCGCTCTCTGGCGACGAAGTCGCGATTGTGACACCGATTGCAGGCACTACTCGCGATACGATACGCAGCGAGATTCAAATCAATGGCGTTCCACTACATGTCATTGACACGGCTGGATTGCGTGAGACAGAGGATGAGGTAGAAAAAATCGGCATTGCCAGAACATATCGAGCCACAGAAACGGCGCATATCGCGTTAATTTTGGTGGATGCGACTCACGGTATTGGGGATGTAGAGAAAATCATTTTAAAGCGTTTGCCGCAAGAAATCGTCAAAATCTGGGTGCATAATAAAATTGATTTGTCGAAAGAAGCCCCTAAAATTTTCCAGCAGAATGATGAAATCCATATTTACCTTTCTGCAAAAAAAGGAGAAGGTGTTGAGCTATTAAAGCAGCAATTATTGACACTGGTTGGATATCAGCAAAATGTCGAGGGCGCATTTATGGCGCGTGCGCGGCATTTGCAAGCGCTGACACAAGTACAACTACATTTGCGTCAAGCTGCGTTGCAAATTAATTCACCAGAACTGGTGGCCGAAGAACTGCGGGAGGCGCAGGAAGACTTAAGTAGTATCACCGGCGAGTTCACGCCGGACGATTTACTAGGCGAGATTTTCAGCAAGTTTTGTATAGGCAAGTAAAAAAGGCGCCACAGCGCCTTTTTTGTTTTGTAACTAAAACTTGAGCTTATGCGGTCAGATCTACTACGGTTGCTTCCGGCGCATGTTTTTTGACGGATTCAATACCATTATCACGGCCAGCTTCGCTTTCATATTGTTGGCTTTGACCAATCACCTGATGGTTTGCTGCTTTCAACACAAAATAAGGTTTGCCAGATTGTGAAACCAAGCGCTCGTAACGTTCATCCAGTGGCGCATTTTTCTTGACAGATTCAACCCCGTTCATCGCACTAGCTTTGGTTTCATACATTTCGGATTGCAAGATGATTTGACCGTTGCTAGCCAGCAAGTTGAAATGTGTTTGACCGTTTTTAGCTGTTTTTACTTCAAATTTACCCGCCATGTTAATCCCCTCAAAATGTAATTGAAAGCGCTATTCATCGCTAGCGGTACTATAGGCGCGTAATCGGGTTGACGTCAATAGCTAAATGATCTTTCATGTTTCACGTGAAACATGGCTTTTCAGAATAAACTAATCGTTTTTAGTTTGGGTTTTTAATGTAGTGAGTGGTTGGGCGCGCTTTGTTTGACGCTCTTCAATTTTGCAGACGCGTTTGCAGCCCGTAATCATTGCCCAAATCAGGTTATCTTGGTGGACGACACTCTCGAATAATACACCACATATATGCAAACCAACTAGCACAAGCCATCCCCAAGTAGAGTAGTGGTGAATGGTTTGCAATAAATCGGGCGCGTCAATTAACCAGCCGTCGTTATAAACCAGCCAGCCAGAAATGACGGCAGTTAATCCAATAATTAACATTGCGTAGATAACAAGACTACCGGTTGGGTTGTGTCCTATATAGTGTTTAGCTCGCCCGCGTAAAATATGGATGAAATATAAAGCGGCACGTATGGGGTTAAGTGGAAAAGTCTGAAAATTGGCATACCCGGTCGCCACCCAACCCCAAACAATGCGTGCCAGTATTAGCGCGCCGGCCACATAGCCGGCCTGCACATGTAATGCCCTGTCCCATTCGGAAGCATGTGTGTAGAACGCAACACTAAATGCACCCACGAGCGACCAGTGAAAGATTCTAACAAATGGATCCCAAACGTATTTCAGCATTAAATTTCCTTTTTTATTTCTTGCCTGAAGGTGTTCTTTCGGTCATCAAATAGACGATAAAGTTGGCTTTTTCTGCAGCACTACAATCAGCACCCAAAATGTCGTTACAGTGCTCGGTAAACTTCTCTTCCACTTTATCTAGGTCAGTAAAGCGTTTGTTGTTTACTGCTGGGGATAATGGACGGATTGGTTTGCCGGTCACAAGGTGCGTACCTGTGTTTGCCGGGTTGCTTGTGTGGCATGATGCACATGCCGCTTCCTTGCCGTTGCTCAATTTGAATTTCCGGTTAAAGAAGATTTTACCTTCAGCCGCGGATGGGGTGAACTCAGCATTTACAGATTGTGCAATTTGCACATATTTCTTCTCCAGTTTGGCTGCATTTGTCACATCAGCATGTGCAGAAATGGAAGCAATACCGAAAGCGGCGCCTAAAATTAAATGGGAAAGTTTCATTTAGATCTCCTAAGTGGTTAAAATTTTGAGAGGCTATTATATTAGTTTATATCTAAGGAGGGGTTGCGATAAAGCAAATGTTTCCTGCTTAATTCTTAATTTGTATAAAAGATAGGCTAATTTTGTTAAGAAATTATGACTAACTGTGAATGCCATATTATTTTTTGCATCAAATTGATGATTTATATGCGTTAATTGCAGGATTGCGTTAAACTTCCACCTCTTTGGGCACTTCAGTTTTTAGTAAACAAACATGGATTTTCCGGATCGTTTTGATGTAATCGTGGTGGGTGGAGGTCACGCTGGCACGGAAGCAGCCTTGGCTGCCGCGCGCATGGGGCAGAAGACGCTCCTGTTGACGCACAACATCGAAACCTTGGGACAAATGTCATGCAACCCCAGTATTGGCGGTATTGGCAAGGGGCATTTGGTGAAAGAAGTGGATGCGCTGGGCGGCGCAATGGCGGTCGCTACCGACGAAGGCGGTATCCAGTTTCGTATCCTGAACTCCAGTAAAGGCCCGGCGGTGCGCGCGACGCGTGCGCAGGCGGATCGTATCTTGTACAAAGCAGCCATACGCCGCTGTCTGGAGAATCAGCCTAACTTATGGTTGTTTCAGCAGGCGGTGGATGACATCATCTTGCAAGGTGACAAAGCGGTGGGCGTGGTGACCCAAATTGGTGTGCGCTATTTTTCCAAATCGGTAGTGCTCACGGCGGGCACGTTTTTGGGTGGTCTGGTACATGTGGGGTTGGAAAACTACCGTGCCGGGCGTGCGGGAGATCCGGCATCAGTCTCGCTCGCGGCGCGTTTGCGCGAGATTGGCCTGCCCGCAGGCCGCTTGAAGACGGGTACCCCACCCCGCATTGATGGTCGGACGATAGATTATTCGGTTATGCTGGAGCAACCCGGCGATGACCGAGTGCCGGTGTTCTCTTTTCTGGGCAATGCAGCGCAGCATCCGCGCCAGATGCCGTGCTGGATTACGCGTACTAATGAGAAAACGCACGACATTATTCGCTCCGGGCTGGATCGCTCACCGATGTACACGGGGGTGATTGAAGGCGTTGGCCCGCGTTATTGCCCAAGTATCGAAGATAAAATCCATCGCTTTGCCGACAAAGAATCGCATCAAATCTTTCTGGAGCCGGAAGGGTTAACTACGAACGAGATTTACCCGAACGGCATCTCCACTAGTTTGCCGTTCGATGTGCAGCTGGCGCTGGTGCGCTCGATGCGCGGTTTGGAGAATGCCCATATTTTGCGCCCCGGCTATGCGATTGAATACGATTACTATGACCCGCGCAATTTAAAATCTTCATTAGAAGCCAAGTCGGTACAGGGTTTATTCTTTGCCGGACAAATCAACGGCACCACGGGTTATGAAGAAGCTGCAGCGCAAGGCTTGTTGGCCGGGGCAAATGCGGCCTTGTATGCGCAAGAGAAAGAATCCTGGTGCCTTGCCCGCAACGAGGCGTATTTGGGTGTGCTGGTGGATGATTTGATCACGCGTGGCGTTTCGGAGCCATATCGCATGTTTACCAGCCGCGCGGAATACCGCTTGCAGTTGCGCGAAGACAATGCCGACATGCGTTTGACCGAATATGGCCGCAAGATTGGCTTGGTGGACGATGCGCGCTGGGATGCGTTCAACCGCAAGCGCGACGCAATCGCCCAAGAGCAGGAGCGTTTGAAGCGGACCTATGTGCAGCCGCAAGATGTTTCACGTGAAACACAAGAGGCTATTTTGGGTAAAGCGCTGGAACACGAGTACAGTTTGTTCGAGTTGTTGCGCCGCCCGCGAGTTTCGTATCAGGACATTCTGACATTAAAGCCGCAGCAAACCTTTTTAAGTGACGATGTAATCGAGCAGGTGGAAATTGCCGCCAAGTATCAAGGCTATATCCATCGCCAGCAAGAAGAGATTGAAAGACAGAAAGGCAGCGAGAGTACGCGCCTGACAGACATAGATTACAATGATGTGCATGGCCTAAGTATCGAGGCGCGCCAGAAACTGATGACGCACAAACCGGAAACGATAGGTCAGGCCAGTCGTATTTCGGGTATCACCCCGGCCACGATTTCGCTGCTGCTGGTGTATATCAAGCGCAAGCAAAAGCTGCAGGCTTTGTCGCAGACGGACAATCAGGCAGCATGACACCGCAGGCGATATTGGCGCAAGGCATTGCGGCAATGGGCTTGGATGTGGACGCAGCCAAGCAGGAAAAATTACTGGCCTACATGGCTTTGCTGCAAAAATGGAACAAGGTGTATAACCTGACCGCGATCAGGGATGCTGAAGAGATGGTGCGGCTGCATCTGCTCGATAGCTTGAGTGTGTTGCCTTATATCCAGGGTAAGAACTTGCTGGATGTCGGCAGCGGTGGCGGCTTGCCGGGTATTGTGCTGGCAATCGTCAAGCCGGAGCTGCAGGTGACCACGATAGACACCGTGCAGAAAAAGGCGATTTTCATGCGCCAGGTAAAAGGCGAATTGGCGCTGCACAACTTGGATGTGGTGCATGGGCGTGTGGAAGATTACCAGCCGGAAGAAAAGTTTGAGATGATTATCTCGCGCGCCTTTTCTGAGCTGGGCTTGTTTATGCGGCTTACGCAGCGTTTGATCGCGCCTCATGGACGCTGGCTGGCCATGAAAGGCCAGATTCTGCAGGATGAGATGGCAAAAATGGACAAACCCCCTAATGAAATCATACCGTTAAAAGTGTATGGTTTGAATGCGGAGCGGCATTTAATCGTATTTTAGAGAATCATGACTTGATGAAAACACTTGCAATTACCAATCAAAAAGGCGGCGTGGGCAAAACTACAACCTGCGTGAATCTGGCTGCCAGCCTGGCTGCACAAGGCAAGCGCGTGTTGCTGGTGGATCTGGATCCGCAAGGCAATGCAACAACGGGTAGCGGCATCGATAAGGCGCAGCTTAAACATAGTGTCTATCATGTGCTGATAGGAGCCAATACATTGCAAGAGGTCATTATCCGCTGTGAATCGGGCAGATACGACGTTGCACCCTCCAATCGTGATTTGGCTGGCGCGGAAGTCGAGCTGGTAAATGAGATTGCGAGAGAGATTCGTTTGAAAACGGCTATTGTTAAATTGGGCAGTGCTTATGATTATGTGTTGTTGGATTGCCCCCCTGCCCTCAACTTGGTTACAGTTAATGCGCTAACGGCTGCACACAGTGTGATGATCCCGATGCAATGTGAATATTATGCATTGGAAGGGCTGACAGATCTGGTCAATACCATCAAGAAAGTGCGCATTCACTTGAACCCGATTCTGGAAATAGAAGGCTTACTGCGCACCATGCTGGATAGCCGCAACATGCTGGCCAGTCAGGTTTCCGCACAATTGTTCAAGCACTATGGCAATAAGGTGTATGACACGGTGATTCCGCGCAATATTCGCTTGGCAGAAGCGCCAAGCTATGGGTTGTCCGCGCTGGTGTATGACAAAAGCTCCAAGGGGGCACAAGCTTACTTGGCGCTGGCAGAAGAGATCATTGCCAGGAATGAAACAAACACAACAGTTACGGCAAATGGATAAGGAAAGCACATGGTAAAACCAAAAGGTTTAGGTCGAGGCCTGGATGCCCTGCTCGCAAATGACATCGAAAATGAAAATGGCGATTTGCGAAATTTGCCAGTGGCGCAATTGCAGCCTGGCAAATATCAACCGCGTTCCTATATGGATGAAGCGGCATTGCAAACGTTGGCAGACTCCATCAAGACGCAAGGCATTATGCAGCCGATTTTGGTGCGGACCTTGAATGATGGCGGGTACGAGATCATTGCGGGTGAGCGCCGCTGGCGTGCCAGCCAAATAGCTGGTCTGACAGAAGTACCTGTGCTGGTAAAAGAAATCGCCGATGAAGCAGCATTGGCGATGGCGCTCATCGAAAATATTCAGCGCGAGAATCTCAATCCGCTGGAAGAAGCGCAAGGCATCAAGCGCCTAATAGACGAATTTGGCATGACCCACGAAAAAGCAGCTGAAGCGGTGGGCCGCTCTCGCGTCGCGGTTTCCAACTTGCTGCGCTTACTCAGTTTAAGCCAGCCTGTGCAGGATATGTTGATGCAAAATAAGCTGGATATGGGCCATGCCCGCGCCTTGGTTGGTTTGGATGCGGCAGAGCAGATTATGTTGGCGAACAAAATCGTAGCGCAAGGCTTGAGTGTGCGTGAGGTAGAAAACTTGGCCAAGCACCATCAGACACCTACTAAAACAGCCAGGCCTTCCGCCAGCCAGAATCACGATGTGCTGGAACTGCAGGAAAAGCTGAGTGATGTGCTCGGCGCGTCCGTTAACATCGCCGCCAAAGCGAGTGGCGCGGGCGTGCTGAAGATTAGCTACAGCAGCTTGGATCAACTTGACGGCATTATCCAGAAGCTGATGCGCTAAGCGTTTGTCCTTACGCGCGCGTTCATTGGAAAATGAACCAGCCTGTCAGGCAGATAAAGATTCGCTTGCGGCCAGGCTGGTTTACCAATGAATAAAAGGATAAGGATGGGGCGCAATTTACATCCTTAACCAGCCCAAGCGAGCGTCACGATTGGCTAAGTGGTTCATTTTTCTTGACTATAGCGCGGAAAACCGTCAAAATCTCAAACTCTGCTGAACCGCTGGTAACATTGCAATTCAATTTTGATTTTTTGCACTTCGTTTTGCGGGTTCGTAACGCAAAATAAAACAACATAATTAATCAGGGTGCAATCACGGAATGTTTAACAGCGGCATCATTGGCAAAATGCTGCGTTGGCAATTAGCTGCAACCATCGTCGTTGCAATCATCGCGCTGGTTTTGGTAGGCAAGCATGCGGGAGTATCCGCCATGCTAGGTGGTTTGACTGCGATGATAGGTGCGCTATGTGGGGCGATGGTTTCACAGCGTGTCCGCAACAAAACCAATGCATCAGAGATTTTGGGTAGTATGCTCAAGGGTGAAGGGGTTAAAATCATTGTGATTGTCGCTTTGCTTTTCTGCATATTCAAGTTTTACCAGCAATTGGTGCCTTTTGCGCTGATTGCAGGCTTGGCCGTCGGGGCGGTTTTTTCCGGTGCGGCCATTGCCAAAACACAAGACTAAATGTTTTAAAGACACGAAAATATGGCTACAGAACACGCAACCGAAGTCACACCGTCAAGTTATATCGAACACCACTTAAGCTTTAACACTCACCAGCTTGGCGAAGGTAGCTTCTGGACATTGCATGTCGACACTTTGGTGATGTCGGTTGTGCTGGGTATCTTGGCCATGGGGTTGATCTGGTGGGTTGCGCGCGGCGCGACTTCCGGCGTTCCCACCAAGCGCCAGGCCTTTGTCGAGTTGGTGTTCGGCTTTATTGATGACCAAGTCAAAAACATTTTCCATGGCGATCGCCATAAATTCATTGCGCCTGCCGCGCTGACCGTATTTGTCTGGGTGTTCATGATGAACGCCATGGACTTTCTGTCTGTAGACTGGGCGGCCAAAGCTGCTGGCCTGGTAGCTGGCGATGCACATGTCAAATGGCGCTGGGTGCCGACAGCAGACGTCAATACTACATTCGCGCTGGCGCTAACCGTCTGGGCGCTGATGATCATTTTTGCCATCAAGGCCAAAGGGTTGGGTGGCTGGATCCACGAACTGTTCTTCTCCCCATTTGGCACCAACATCTTAATCGCCCCGCTTAATTTCCTGTTCAATTTAATCGAATACGTCTCCAAACCGCTTTCCCATTCATTGCGGTTGTTCGGTAACATGTACGCCGGCGAAGTGATTTTCTTGCTACTGGCGATGTGGGCGATGGGTGGCGTGGGTTGGGCGATCCCGAGCGGTTTGTTGACCTTGGGTTGGGCGATTTTCCACATTTTGATCGTGGTGTTGCAGGCATTCATTTTCATGATGTTGACCGTGGTGTATCTGGCCATGGCACACGAATCACACTAGGTAAGAGTTTAAGTAGTTATTAATTTTCGTTTTGTAGTAGTCACTTTTTTAGAGAGGGTAACAACATGGAAGCAGTAGCAATGGTACAAGCCTACACAGGCATTGGTATTGGTTTAATCATCGGTCTGGGTGCGGCTGGCGCTTGTATCGGTATCGGCAGAATGTGTGCTAGCTTTTTGGATGGCGCTGCACGTCAACCAGAAATGATTCCTGCTTTGCAAGGTAAAGTATTCCTGCTGTTGGGTCTGATCGACGCATCCTTCATTATCGGTGTTGGTCTGGCCATGATGTTCGCCTTTGCAAACCCATTGTTGAGCGTTGTTCAGGCAGCTCACTAATCGGTCATTTGTTTAGCGAATAAACGCTAACAGGAGCAATCATGAATCTCAATATTACGCTTTTCGCTCAGGCAGCGGCTTTCATCTGTTTAATTCTATTTACGATGAAATTTGTCTGGCCTCCTCTTTTGCGCGCAATCGAGACGCGCCAAAAGGAAATCGCGGATGGCTTGGCCGCAGCTGCCGAAGGCAAAAACTCCTTGGAAGCAGCAGCTAAAAAATCCGAAGCCGCTTTGAACGAAGCTAAACAAAAAGCTGTAGATATCATTGGCCAGGCAGAAAAACGTGCCAGCCAGATTATCGAGGAAGCAAAGAACGCGGCAAAAGCAGAAGGTGACCGTATCGTAGCCGGTGCTAAAGCTGAAATCGATCAGGAAGTAAACCGTGCGAAAGAGAATCTGCGCGCGCAAGTGTCACAGTTAGCTGTGGCAGGTGCCGAGAAGATTTTGCGTAAAGAAATCGACGCAAAAGCGCATAGCGACATGCTTTCTAAATTGGCAGCAGAGCTATAACAGGAAGGCAGAAGGAAAGACCAAATGGCTGAAATATCCACCATCGCGCGGCCTTATGCCGTGGCGGCTTACAAATTGGGCAAAGAGAAGAAGTCCCTTGCCAAGTGGTCAGAAATGTTGGGCGTTGCCAGTGCTGTGGCACAGAACGCGCAAATGAACGACTATATTAACAATCCTAAAGTGTTAAGTATCGATTTGGAAGCGAACTTTTTGAAAGTGTGTGGCGACAAGCTCAATGAGCAAGGCCAGAACATGATCAAAACGTTGGTGGAATATGGTCGTCTTTCCATCCTGCCGGCAATTGCCCAAGCATTTGAAGAGCTGAAGGCGCAAGATGAAGGCACGCTGGATGCAACGATTATCACAGCGGCCAAAATCACCGCAGCAGATACCAAAGACTTGGTGAAGAAGCTGGAAACCAAGTTCGGTAAAAAAATTGAAGCCACTGTTTCCGTAGACCCGGAAATTATTGGTGGTATGAAAATTATTGTGGGCGACACCGTGATTGATGCGTCCGTTCAGGGTCAATTACAAAATCTCGCCTACACGCTCAGCGCGTAATGCAGGCTAAGGAAATTATCAGGAGTTAACATGCAGTTATCCACATCAGAAATCAGCGAATTGATTAAAAGCAGATTAGAAAACTTTTCCACTTCTGCCGAAGCGCGCACCCAAGGCACCGTTATCTCGGTGACTGACGGTATCGTGCGTATCCACGGCCTTTCCAATGTGATGTCCGGCGAGATGATCGAATTCCCCGGCAACACTTTCGGTTTGGCATTGAACTTGGAGCGTGACTCCGTAGGTGCCGTGGTTTTGGGTGATTATGAGCACATTACCGAAGGCGACGTATGTAAATGTACCGGCCGTATTCTGGAGGTTCCAGTGGGTCCGGAACTGATTGGCCGCGTGGTCAACTCGCTGGGTCAACCGATTGATGGTAAAGGCCCCGTCAAGGCTAAAATGACAGACAAGATCGAGAAGATTGCGCCGGGCGTGATTGCACGTAAATCCGTTTCCCAGCCAGTACAAACCGGTCTGAAATCGATCGACTCCATGGTGCCAGTAGGCCGCGGTCAACGTGAGTTGATTATTGGTGACCGCCAAACAGGTAAAACTGCGGTTGCTGTTGACGCGATTATTAACCAAAAAGGTCAAAACATGACCTGTATCTACGTTGCGATCGGCCAAAAGGCTTCAACGATTGCTAACGTAGTGCGTAAACTGGAAGAACACGGCGCGATGGAATACACCATCGTGGTTGCCGCTTCCGCATCTGACTCCGCCGCATTGCAGTTCTTGGCACCATACGCCGGTTGTACAATGGGTGAATATTTCCGTGACCGTGGTGAAGATGCCTTGATTGTGTACGATGACTTGTCCAAACAAGCGGTTGCTTACCGTCAAATCTCCTTGCTGTTGCGTCGCCCACCAGGCCGCGAGGCTTATCCGGGTGACGTGTTCTACATCCATTCCCGTCTGCTGGAGCGTGCAGCTCGCGTGAACGAAGAGTATGTAGAGAAATTCACAGGCGGCAAGGTAAAAGGCAAAACAGGTTCATTGACCGCACTGCCAGTGATCGAGACTCAAGCAGGCGACGTTTCTGCGTTCGTTCCAACCAACGTGATCTCCATTACTGACGGCCAGATCTTCCTGGAAACCGACTTGTTCAACGCCGGTATCCGTCCTGCGATCAACGCCGGTATCTCCGTATCACGCGTGGGTGGTGCAGCGCAAACCAAAGTCATCAAGAAACTGGGTGGCGGTGTGCGTTTGGCCTTGGCGCAGTATCGTGAGCTGGCAGCGTTTGCGCAGTTCGCTTCTGATCTGGACGAAGCAACCCGCAAACAGTTGGATCGCGGTCGCATGTTCACCGAACTGATGAAACAGCCACAATATACACCGTTAAGCGTGTCTAGCATGGCGATCAGCTTATTTGCAGCCAATAAAGGCTATTTTGACGATGTGCCGACCAACAAAGTGCTGGCATTCGAAAAAGCCTTGCATGGTTTTATCGCTTCCAAATACGCGAAGTTGGCTGAAGCAATTGAATCCAGCAAGGACTTAAATGCCGATAACGAAAAAGCGTTGGAAGCTGCGATTCAAGACTTTAAAGCTACCAATGCTTACTAATAGCCAAAAATAATCAGATAGAAATTCAATCAACTATTTAGGATTATCAAATGGCTGTCGGTAAAGAGATTAGAACCAAGATCAAGAGTGTAGAAAATACACGCAAGATTACCAAAGCGATGGAAATGGTAGCGGCTTCCAAAATGCGGAAGGCACAAGACAGAATGCGTGCTTCGCGTCCTTATGCCGAAAAGATTCGCAATGTGGCAGCACATATGAGCTTCGCACAGGCTGAGTATAAACACCCATTTCTGGTCAAGCGCGATACCGTGAAAAACATCGGTTTGATCGTGGTGACATCGGACAAAGGTTTGTGCGGTGGCTTGAACACCAACGTATTGCGTCTGTGCGTCAACCAGATGAAAGACTGGGAAACTTCCAGTAAGAAGCTGAGCGTCAGCGCAATCGGCAACAAGGGTTTTGGTTTCATGGGTCGTGTCGGTGCAAATGTGGTATCCCATATCACTGGTTTGGGCGACACACCACATCTGGAAAAACTCATCGGTACGATCAAGGTAATGTTAGACGCATATATCGCGGGAGAAATCGACCAGCTGTATATTTGCTACACTAAGTTTATCAATACCATGAAGCAAGAGCCTACCATGCAACAACTGCTTCCATTGAGCGGCGAGCAACTTGGCGCACCAAAAGGTCATTGGGACTATATTTACGAGCCAGAAGCCAAGCCGGTGGTGGATGAGCTGATGGTGCGTTATGTGGAATCGCTGATTTACAACGCAGTGGCGGAAAACATGGCATCTGAGCAATCCGCGCGTATGGTGGCCATGAAAGCTGCATCCGATAATGCGAAGAGCGTAATTGGTGAATTGAAACTGGTTTATAACAAGGCACGTCAAGCCGCAATTACCAAAGAGATTTCCGAAATCGTTGGTGGCGCGGCGGCGGTAGCTTAACGAATTTATATATTGATTAAATCTGACTAGAAGAGTTAGGAATAGACATGGCAAAAGCAAATCAAGCAGTAGTTGGCAAAGTGGTGCAATGTATCGGTGCCGTGGTGGACGTTGAGTTCCCACGCGATCAAATGCCTAAAGTTTACGATGCGTTGATCATCGACGACGCTAAATCACAAGCCGAGGCTGGCTTGACTTTGGAAGTGCAGCAACAATTGGGTGACGGCATCGTGCGTACCATTGCGATGGGCTCCTCCGATGGTTTGGCGCGTGGCACAGCGTTCAAAAACACAGGCGCAGCGATTAATGTGCCGGTGGGCGAAGGTACGCTGGGCCGCATTATGGACGTATTGGGTCGCCCGATTGACGAAGTTGGCCCAATCGACTCCAAAGAGTTCCGCTCCATTCACCAAAAAGCACCAAGCTTCGAAGAGCTCTCCCCTTCTGTTGACTTGCTGGAAACCGGCATCAAGGTGATTGACCTGGTTTGCCCGTTTGCCAAAGGTGGTAAAGTGGGTCTGTTCGGCGGTGCCGGTGTGGGTAAAACCGTTAACATGCTGGAACTGATTAATAACATCGCTAAACAGCACTCCGGTTTGTCCGTGTTTGCCGGTGTGGGTGAGCGTACCCGTGAAGGTAACGACTTCTACCATGAGATGGCTGAAGCTGGCGTTATCAAACTCGACAACATGAAAGAATCCAAGGTGGCGATGGTGTTCGGTCAGATGAACGAGCCACCAGGCAACCGTCTGCGCGTAGCGCTGTCTGGTTTGACTATGGCGGAAAAATTCCGTGATGAAGGCCGTGACGTGTTGTTCTTTGTGGACAACATCTATCGTTATACTTTGGCGGGTACAGAAGTATCTGCGTTGCTGGGTCGTATGCCTTCAGCGGTAGGTTACCAACCTACGCTGGCTGATGAGATGGGTCGTTTGCAAGAGCGTATTACTTCTACCAAAGTGGGTTCTATTACCTCTATTCAGGCGGTTTACGTGCCTGCGGATGACTTGACTGACCCATCCCCGGCAACCACTTTCCAGCACTTGGATTCTACCGTTGTGTTGAGCCGTGATATTGCATCCTTGGGTATCTATCCTGCAGTTGACCCGCTTGACTCTACTTCCCGTCAGCTGGACCCACAAATTGTAGGTGAAGAGCACTATTCCGTTGCGCGTTCTGTACAGGCAACCTTGCAACGCTACAAAGAGTTGCGCGACATTATCGCGATTCTGGGTATGGACGAGTTGTCACCAGAAGACAAACTGATCGTTGGCCGTGCACGTAAAATCCAGCGTTTCTTGTCACAACCATTCCACGTGGCGGAAGTGTTTACCGGCGCACCTGGTAAATATGTACCATTGAAGGAAACCATCAAAGGCTTTAAAGCGATTGTAGCCGGCGAATACGACCACTTGCCAGAGCAAGCATTCTACATGGTAGGTGGTATCGAAGAAGCCGTAGAGAAAGCTAAATCCATCAACTAAGAAAGCTAGATATGGCGCATACAGTACATATAGACGTAGTCAGTGCGGAAGAAGAAATTTTCTCTGGTGAAGCCGAGTTTGTTGTCGCTCCTGCCAAAGCGGGTGAAGTAGGTATCTACCCTAACCATACACCACTCATTACTACGATTAAGCCAGGCGCGCTGCGTATTAAGCTGCCTGATCAGCAAGAAGAAACGCTGATTTTTATCTCAGGCGGTATGCTGGAAGTGCAGCCTCGCCTGATTACCGTGTTGGCGGATACCGCGATTCGCGGCCACGATCTGGATGAAGCCAAAGCGATTGCAGCGAAAGAAGCTGCTGCAGAAGCGATGAAGAATGCGCAAAGCAACATGGATTTTGCAAAAGCGCAAGGCGAATTCGCAGTTATGGCTGCACAGATTCAGGCGATTCAGAAGCTGCGCAAAAAAGTGCACTAAAGTTTTGCAAAATAAAAAAGCGGCTTTAGCCGCTTTTTTATTGAAGGTCACAATAAAATCAGCTTGGAGTGTAAAATAATTACCCATGACACATTCCAAATTAAACATCGTTATTTTAGCTGCCGGTAAAGGCACGCGTATGTTATCCAGCCTGCCTAAAGTGTTACATAAGCTTGCGGGTAAGCCACTGCTTCAACACGTGACAGACAGTGCCAAGATACTGAACCCTGTGAAAATCATCGTGGTGTATGGCTATGGCGGTGATGCTGTGCCAAATGCGATGAAGCATGAAAATGTGATCTGGGTAGAGCAGAAAGCGCAGCTAGGCACTGGCCATGCGGTGATGCAGGTGCTGCCGCATCTGGATAAAGACGCAATCACGCTGATTTTGCTGGGGGATGTGCCGCTAGTGGATGCGGGTATCTGTCAGCAATTGCTTGATGAAACGGATGCGTTAGGCTTGCTGACAGTGAAGAAACAGGATCCGGCGAGCTATGGCCGCATCGTGCGCGATGCGCAGGGCGCGGTGCGGGCAATCGTCGAGTTTAAGGATGCGAATGATGTGCAGCGTCAAATCAACGAAGTGAATACCGGTATCATTGTTGCGCGTAACGACAAACTGACCACGTGGATAAGCGGCCTTAGCAATCAAAATGCACAAAAAGAGTATTATCTGACCGATATCGTTGCCAAGGCAGTGCATGATGGCGAGCGGGTTGCGGCGATAGTTGCGACGGACGAGGCCTCTGTCGAAGGGGTGAATTCCAAGGCGGATTTGGCGGCACTGGAGCGTATCTACCAGCTGAGAGTTGCCCTGAAGTTGATGCAACAAGGTGTGACCCTCGCAGACCCGCACAGAATAGACGTGCGCGGCACCTTGCAATGTGGGCAGGATGTCGGTATCGATGTCGGTTGCGTGTTCGAAGGGGAAGTAATCATGGGTGACAATGTGCAGATTGGCGCCAATTGTGTGATCAAGAATGCACATATTGCTTCGGGTACGCAAATTGCTGCATTTACACATATAGATGATACTAAGATTGGCGAAAACAACCGTATTGGACCGTTTGCGCGTTTGCGTCCAGGTACTACTTTAGCTGCAGAGACACATATCGGTAATTTTGTGGAATTGAAAAATGCACAAGTAGATTTTGGTAGTAAAATCAATCACTTGAGCTATGTCGGTGATAGTGAGGTTGGCAAAAACGTAAATATTGGCGCAGGTACAATTACCTGCAATTACGATGGCGCGAACAAGTTCAAGACGATTATTGAGGATGATGTTTTCGTTGGCTCTGATACGCAGTTGGTTGCACCGGTAACGATTGGGCGAGGTGCCACAATTGGTGCAGGGTCTACGATTACCAAAGATGCACCGGCAGATCAATTGACGATTTGTCGTGCCAAAGAACAGAAATCCATCGCGGGCTGGAAACGTCCGCAAAAAATTAAGAAACAGGACTAACTCATGTGTGGAATTGTTGGAGCAATCGCCAAACGGAACATCGTTCCGGTATTGATCGAAGGCCTTGTACGCTTGGAATACCGCGGGTATGACTCTGCAGGTTTGGCGGTATTGAATGGTCAGATTGAACGTATTCGCGCAGTAGGCCGCGTCAGTGAGCTGCAATCCAAATCCGCGGAAGCAGGCATGACCGGTTTTCTAGGTATTGGGCATACTCGTTGGGCAACACATGGTGGTGTCACCGAAAGCAACGCACATCCGCATGTTTCCCCTAGTCAGGCTAAACCGGAAATCGCAGTGGTGCATAACGGGATTATCGAAAATCATGACGAGTTACGGGAAAAACTCAAAAAACTAGGCTATCAGTTCTATTCACAAACAGATACAGAGGTCATCGCACATCTGGTGCATTTCTATTATGCTAAGGGTGCGGACTTGTTGGACGCTGTTAAGCAGGCACTAACAGAGCTAACCGGTGCTTTTGCTATCAGTGTCATTGCCTATAATCAGCCGGATATGATGGTTTGTGCCCGTCAGGGTTGTCCATTATTAGTGGGTTTGGGAGAAAATGAGAATTTCATAGCTTCGGATGTATCGGCTGTATTATCAGCTACGCGCAAAGTCATTTATCTGGAAGATGGCGATGTTGCGGTTCTAACCACACAAGGGGTTACCATTTTTGGCAAAGATGGTGCAGAAGCGCTACGCAAAGTGCATCTAAGCGATGTTTCGTTGGCCAGCCTGGAGCTGGGACCTTACAGCCATTTCATGCAGAAGGAAATTCACGAACAGCCACGTGCGCTGACGGATACGATAGAGGCGCTGATTGACGATGGTCAATTTAGGCCGGAGTTGTTCGGCACGGGCGCAGAAGCTGTGTTCAAGCAAGTGGACAGCGTGCTGATTCTTGCTGCAGGCACTAGTTATTACGCCGGTTTGACGGCCAGATATTGGCTGGAAAGCATCGCACAAGTGCCTTGCAATGTGGAAATTGCCAGCGAATATCGTTATCGTGCTTCTGTGCCTAACGCACGCCAGTTGATTGTGACCATTTCGCAATCCGGTGAAACGCTGGACACAATGGAAGCGCTGAAGCATGCCAAAGCGCTTGGGCAATCATTGACGCTATCGATATGCAACGTGCAAGAAAGCGCCATCCCCCGCGCTTCACAACTTATTTTTTATACACGAGCTGGCGCAGAAATCGGGGTGGCTTCCACCAAGGCATTTACGACCCAACTGGTAGCATTGTTTGTATTGGCAGCAACTTTGGCAAAACAAAAAGGCTTGCTCAGTGTAGTGCAGGAACAACAACACCTTACCGCAATGCGGCAATTGGCTGGTAGCGCGCAGTTTGCGTTGAATCTGGAGCCGCAAATTCGTGAATGGGCAAAGCGGTTTGCCGATAAAGAACACGCTTTGTTTTTAGGGCGTGGTGTGCACTACCCGATTGCGCTGGAAGGCGCTCTGAAACTCAAGGAAATTTCATATATTCATGCTGAGGCCTATCCGGCTGGCGAATTGAAGCATGGCCCGCTGGCGCTTGTGGATAGCAACATGCCGGTGGTGGTGATTGCACCGAATGATGCCTTGCTGGAGAAGGTGAAATCCAATATGCAGGAAGTGAAAGCGCGCGGTGGCGAGCTGTTTGTGTTTGCAGATGCGGATAGCCATTTCAAGGAATCCGAAGGGGTACATGTGATTCGTACTCCGCGCCATGTAGGGGTACTCTCCCCTATTTTGCATACAATCCCTGTTCAGTTACTAGCCTACCATACTGCCTTGATGCGTGGTACGGATGTGGACAAACCGCGTAATCTTGCAAAATCCGTTACGGTGGAGTAGCCAGCCACGTTATCCAGATGGTAGCAACTTGCAATAGCTGCGCGCTTACTACCTGGAATGCAAATGTTCGATTTTTATGCAGTAAAGCCATGGTGATTTTGGAAATTGCATTGGCTGAAATGGCTGCAAGGATGGGCAGAGTCGTATAGTCTGTGTTTAAATTTTCAGCCGCCGCAAGCGATGCTGCAGAAATCGTAGCTGCATGCACATCGGCCAAGCCAGCCGTAGCGGATGCGATTAGCAGTCCATGCTTGCCGAACCATGTTTTGAGCGCCGCAGAAATAATGGACACCAATGCAATCACCAACGTAAGTATCAGTGCGGTTCTAACGCTGAACGGATGTGCAGACTGGTAATTTTCTTTAAGGGGATGGGTTTTCCGGTGGGAAACCAAGGCCAGCCATGCGCCATAAATCCCAGCTACGACACCACCCGTAATTAGAGGAAGCGTAAGCGCGTAAAGTGTTGCAGGATGGATGGCAGCAAGCAGGATAGCCAGTTGCAGCATGGTGGCGACGCTGGATAGAATGGCACCTGCAGCTGCCGAACTAGCTAGATCAGGAGACCCCTTTGCACGTTGCCCCATGCTGCCAATGGTGGCAATACTGGAAATAAACCCGGAGAAGAATCCGGCGATGGGTAAGCCGATGTGGCCGCCCAACCAGCGCAGGGCAATATGGCCTAGCCCGCCAATGAGCATGATCAGGATAACAATTAGCCAGAGATTGCGTGGATTGACAGCTGCAAACGGCCCGATGAACTGGTTGGGAACTAAAGGCAAGATGATGAGCGTGGCAGCGGCCAGTATCAGAAAATCGTTCAGTTCATTTCTGGTGATAACACCCAATACAAAGCCATGTAAAGGCTCTTTTGCGGCTAGTAATATGGCGATAGCCACTGCCAGCGCCCCAGCCAACGCGGTTTGGCTTATGGCCAAGCCGCCCAGAATTACAGTGAATACAAGCGCAATCTCGGTCGTCAGGCCTGGGTCATCGCCATGCCTGGAAAAATAGGCAACGGCGACAAACACCATCACGCACAATACTGCAACGACTAACAGCCAAAAATTGAAAATGGTACTGATCGCGCCTAGCAGCGAGGCAATGGTGAATGTGCGCAAGCCGGCAGAAGATCGTGAGGGGCCGGTACCTTTATTGCGTTCGCGCTCCGCGCCTATCAGCAGCCCGATACCCAAGGCGGCCGCCAGATTTAACCACAATGTAGTTTCGGTACCCAAGATATTGTCTGGCGTTATTCTCCGGTAATTGTTTTACTGTTGACCGAATATTCTTCGGATTCGTCTTTCCAGTTTAGAATCACACGTTGTGGTTTCTCGCCTGTTAGCATAATTCGTTTGGATTGGCGTATCTCATGGTAACGACCAATGATTTGATAATCTCCGGCGGGTAAATCAATATAAAGCAAAGGACCCGCGCCGGATTTGGTAAACACAGTATTCTCCGCAGCATCAAGAATCATCAAACGTGCATCGGCAATCCATGCACCTGCATCGCCTAATGTAAAAAGAACCTGCAGTGAATAGCGTTTGGCAATGTGGCGGATTCTTTCAGCTTCCTCTTCGCTAATGCCGCCATTGACAAACCAGTGGCCTTGGCTGGATTTATAAATTTCCCCATCCTTGGCATGAAGGTTGCCCACCCATAAGCAGAATAGACAGATGGCGATTCTAACTAACTGTTTTTGCATCATTTTCCCTTGTGATCTTTCGTTCTACAATATATTAAAAATAGGAGGAAAGCAAATCAGCCAGTCTTTCTGGATTTATGTGGCGCGTTTTTGGTGAGCTTGTCCCATAGCCACGGCGGGATCAGTCGCATCAGCCTGGCGACGATACCCATTTGCCAAGGGATGATGACGAAACGGCGTTGAGCTTGAACAGCCCGCATGGCTTTACTGGCAAAAGTCTCTGCATTCATCAAAAATGGCATGGCGTATCGGTTGATGTCCGTCATCGGTGTGCGGATATAGCCGGGCGCAATAGTGGTGACCGCTATGTCGAAGTGCTGCATTTCGCTGCGCAGGCTTTCCAGATAGGTGATGGCGGCGGATTTGCTGGCGCTATAGGCACCGCTGCCCGGCAGCCCGCGTATTCCTGCTACGCTGGCTATGCCTACCAGTTGCCCGCGTTTGGCTTGCTTCATCGCCGTGATAAATGGTTGGAAGGTATGCACCATGCCCATGACGTTGATGTCCATCACGGCTTGAAATGCTGTAATGTCTTCTTCATATTCGGTCAGCGTGCCACGGCTTACGCCTGCGTTGGCAATCACAATGTCCGGCGTGCCGAATTGGTGCATAAAGTCATCTGCTGCATGTTTTAGCGCGGCTGCATCGCGCACATCCAGCGGGTAAATGCCACAGCGCACTTGCGGATTTTGTTGCAGTTCGTTTGCAAGTACCTGTAGTTTATCCAAACGTCTGCCCGCCAAGCCAATCTGGATGCGGCTTCCAGAGGTATGATCCTCGTTGCCAGCCTGCATGGCATAAACGTGCGCTAAGGCTTGGCCGATGCCGCTGGATGCGCCAGTAATGAAAACGGAAATGGTCATAAAATAAAAAGCCCACCAGCAATGTGGGCTTAGTGTAACAAAATACTTAAGGCGTTGTCTTTTTGACGGGTGGTTTTGGGACGGCGGCCTTTTTAACTGCCTTGCCTTTAGCGGCATTTACTTCTTTACGGCTGCCGCCTTGTCTTTACGCACATTCTCGATAATGTAATCCGCGACTTTAATGGCTTGCTCGTTACCGCCTGCCATGGTGCCGGAGGTGATGTATTTGCCGTCAATAATCAGGCTAGGCACGCCAGTTGCACCAGAGTTGCGGAAAATCAGCGCGGCACGGTTCAGGCTGGTATTGGTGGTAAAGGATTTGAAAGCGCCTTCCACTTTGATGCGATCCAGCCCGCTTTGTTTGGTTACCCAGTCAATTGCAGCTTTCTCGTCGGTTGGGTTAAGGGTTTTTTGTTTCTGTATGGCATCGAACAAAGGGGTATGCAATTTTTCCAGCACGCCTAGCGTTTCCATTGCATAGTAAGCTTTGGCCATGGGCGCCCAGCTTGGGTTAGGCAGACCAGGGACGCGTTTGAAATAGACATCGCCGGGTAGCTTCTTGACCCAGGCGTTCAACGGAATTTCCATATGGTGGCAATGCGGGCAGCCGTACCAGAAGATTTCCATCACTTCGATTTTGGCTGGATTATCCGTGATGATGGGCTGGGCAACGGCATCAAACTGGTCGCCTATTTTCGGGGCATCTGCAACGGCACAAGCCTGAAACCCAAGTGCAGATACTGCCAGTACCAACATCGCTATTAATTTTTTCATAAAATTCCTTATCTATTCAATTGTAACGCAGGGCAACTAACGCTTGGTTGACCTTTGGGGATGACAAAAATTCCCCGTTTCAAAAATCCTGCTTTACTGTGCAGGTGTTTCGGTATGCACTTTAATCAAATCCGTGTTGAAGCCATTGGTCGTCAATTCGCCACGAATCTTGTTGATTTGTTCGACGTCACTCAAGGGGCCCACCCGCACGCGATGCCAAGTGCCCTTATCGGGAATATTGGCTGTCTGTACCACGGCTTCAAAACCCAGCAGTGCCAGCTTGGCCTTCATGTTATCGGCATCGGCTTCATTGGTAAAAGCACCTACCTGCAGGAAATAGCTATCCTTTTTTACGGTACTATCACTTTTGATTTCCTGCTCGGTCACCGTGCTTTCTGTCTCTGGCAGAATCGTATAAAAATCAAACTGGTTATCCGGGTTTTTTTCTTTGGCAATATCAGGATTTTCTTCTGTTGGTAAGGCGCTTTCCTTTGAGAAAGGCTCCTTTTGCATTCTCTCAGAGAGCGTTGCCTTGCCATTTTTGGGGTTATCGGTAAAGACATTCTCACCACCCTTAATAAACACAGTCAATGCGACTGACGCGCCTATGCCTAACAGCAAACCAATCAATAAGCCGGAAAAAAAGGCGCCCCCTTTGCCGGAAGGTTTGTTTTGTGGTGCGGGTTTATAATCTCTGGTCATTTCAGTCCTCTACTACATTTTTTCTGGAGCGCTCAAGCCAAGCAAACTCAGGCCGTTGCGCAATACCTGCTGTGTCGCAACAATTAACGCCAATCGTGCCAGTTTGGTTGGCTGGTCATCCACCAAAAATTTAGTGTCATTGTAATAACTATGCAAATCGCTGGCCAAATCTTTCAGGTAATTGGTTACTATGTGTGGCGCAAGCTCGCTGCAAGCGCTGGTGATAACTTCCGGCAACGCGTCCAGCTGCTGCATCAATGCGGCTTCCTGCGCGCTGGTGAGCGGGCTTAAATCGGCCTGCTGCAAGGTGGATATATCGCCGCCCCATTGGCTCAGCACGCTGCAGATGCGGGCGTGAGCGTACTGGATATAATACACTGGGTTGTCATTGCTTTGGCTAAGCGCCAGATCAATATCAAACACTAGTTGTGAATCGGGCTTGCGCGCCGCCAGGAAAAAACGTGTGGCATCGCAGCCGACTTCCTCGATCAAATCGCGCAGGGTGACATAGCTGCCCGCACGTTTGGAGATCTTCACTTCCTCGCCACCACGCATCACCGTCACCATCTGGTGCAACACGTATTCCGGCCAGCTTTGCGGAATGCCCATATCCAATGCCTGCAAACCGGCGCGGACGCGGGTGATCGTGCTGTGATGGTCTGCGCCTTGCTCGTTGATGACGCGCTTGAAGCCGCGCTGCCATTTGTCCTTGTGGTAGGCCACATCTGGCACGAAGTATGTGTAGCCGCCCTCGCGCTTGCGCATCACACGGTCTTTGTCGTCGCCAAAATGCGTGGTGCGCAGCCACAAAGCATCATCCTGCTCATAAGTGTGGCCGCTGGCGACCAGCGCTTCTACGGTCTCTTCTACCTTGCCATGTGTATAGAGCGCGGATTCCAGAGAAAATACATCGAAACGGACTTTGAACGCTTTCAGGTCAAGGTCTTGCTCGCGGCGCAGGTAAGCCACGGCAAAATGGCGAATCGCTTCGGTATTGTTCGGGTCGCCCTTGCCTACGATATGCTGGTCTTCCGCATTTATCGTCAGCCGTGCCATATAGGCATTGGCAACTTCGGTGATGTAATCGCCGCGATAGCCATCTTCCGGCCAGGCAGGGTTATCGGGACCGATACCTTTGCAGCGCAGTTGCACGGACAAGGTCAGGTTATCGATTTGCTGCCCCGCGTCGTTGTAATAGAACTCGCGCGTCACATCCCAGCCATTGGCTTGCAGCAGGCGGCACAGGCAATCGCCCACCACCGCACCACGTCCGTGGCCCACATGCAACGGGCCGGTCGGGTTGGCGGAGACAAATTCCACCTGCACTTTTTCGCCCTTGCCGTTTGTGTTGTGGCCAAACTTGTCGCCTGCAGCAAAGATTTCTTTCACCACGCTTTGCTTGGCGTTGGCATTCAGAAAGAAATTGATGAAACCGGCACCCGCGATTTCCACTTTGTTGATGTAGTCGGAAGCTGGCAGGTGCTGCTTGATCTGTTCTGCAATGGCGCGCGGGTTTTGGCGCAAGGACTTAGCCAGCAACATGGCCAGGTTGGTCGCAAAATCGCCGTGGTCAGATGATTTCGGGCGATCCAGAATAATCTCGACCTGGGTTAAATCTGCACCGATTTTAGCGGCGGCGTGACCAAGTAACTCTATAATATGCTGTTTCAATGGAATATAACTTCTGCAAAAGTGCTATTTTAACTCAATAAACGTGCGCCACACATGCCGAAAATTTTAAGAATTGCGCTGGATGTCCCGCTCGACCGCCTATTCGATTACACCGACAACGGGTTCTCGGCGCGCGTCGGCAATCGTGTCATCGTGCCTTTCGCTGGGCGTAATCTGGTAGGGGTGGTCATCGACATTGTGGCGCAGAGTGATGTTGACGCTGAAAAGCTCAAGCCGGTGACGCATGTGTTCGACGATGTCGCGTTCGATGCGGCCAGTTTCAAGCTGCTCAAGTTCTGCGCGGATTATTACCACGCGCCGCTTGGACAGGTGCTGCTTGCCAGCCTGCCCTTGCGCTTGCGTCAGACCAAACCGGCCAGCGCGCGCAAGACATTTGCCTACAGCCTGCTTGCAGCACCGGATTTGGAGGCGATTCCGGCGCGGCAAGTCGTGCTGCGCCGGATCGTACAAGCCCTGCAAGGGGGCGTGTGTTTAAGCGAGGCGCAACTGGCGCAGATTTCCGCCACGTGGCGCAAAGCCATGTGGCAGCTGGATGCGCAAGGGCTGGTGCACAAACAGGAAATCGTCGCGGTCAAACCTTCTTTGCCTGTCAGCCATGTCGCGCCCCAGTTGAATGCCGAACAACAGCAGGCTATTGATGCGGTGCTGGCGGAAAAACACACGTTTAAACCGTGGTTGTTGTATGGCATCACCGGCAGCGGCAAAACCGAAGTCTACATGCAGATTCTGGCTGGGATTCTGCAACAGCCAAACACGCAGGCGCTGGTGCTGGTGCCGGAAATCAACCTGACGCCGCAATTGGAATCCCGCTTCCGGAATCGTTTGAGCGAGTTTCCCTTGGTAACGCTGCATAGCAATCTTGGCGAGAGTGAGCGCTTACATAACTGGCAGGCAGCGGCTAGCGGCGCAGCCAGAATCGTCATTGGCACGCGTTTGAGTATATTCACGCCCATGCCGCATTTGTCAGCCATTATCATGGATGAGGAGCATGACGGCTCTTACAAGCAGCAGGAAGGCATGCGTTACCATGCGCGAGATGTGGCGCTGGTGCGCGCCAAGCAGCTTGGTGTCCCTATCGTGCTGGGCAGTGCTACACCAGCCTTGGAGACATGGCATCAGACGCAGAAAGGCCAGGTTGGCTTGCTGACGCTGACGGAGCGCGCAGTGCGAAGCGCGCAGTTGCCGCAGATTTTTTGTATCGATACCGCCAAATCGCCTACCGAGAATGGCTTTTCTCCCCTGCTGGTGCGCGCCATCAAAACGCGTCTGGAGCGTGGCGAGCAAAGCCTGCTGTTCCTTAACCGGCGCGGTTATGCGCCTGTGCTGCATTGCAATGCCTGCCAATGGACATCGTCCTGCCCGCGCTGTTCGGCACGACTGGTGGTGCACCTGGGGCAAAGGCGGCTCAAATGTCACCATTGCGGGCACGAGCAGAAGATACCCATGCAATGTCCCAGCTGTGGCAATGCGGATCTTAAGCCGGTTGGCCAGGCTACACAACGGTTGGAAGCAACCTTGAACCAGCTTTTTCCGCAAGCCCGCATCGCTCGGGTGGACAGGGACAGCATGCGCAGCAAGGACGCGTTGCATGATTTGCTAGGCCGCGTGCATGCGAACGAGGTGGATATTCTGGTTGGCACACAGATGCTGGCGAAAGGGCATGATTTTCCCAATTTGACGCTGGTGGGTGTGTTGGATACGGATAGCGCCTTGTACAGCCCGGATTTTCGCGCTGCCGAGCGCCTGTTTGCCCAGTTGATGCAAGTGGCCGGGCGCGCCGGGCGTGCCGATAAGGCGGGCGAGGTGCTGATACAAACGGCTTTTCCACAACATCCGTTGTTTAACGCCCTGCACAATCAGGATTACACCACTTACGCCGCCGAGTTGCTGCACGAGCGGCAGGTGATGCAGTTCCCACCCGAACGGTATTTTGCAATTATCCGCGCAGAGGCCAATGATTACGCGCCTGTGAACCTATTTTTGAGTCAAGTGGCGCAATGGGCGCGGCAAACCGGCACCGACGTGATGATTTACGACCCGGTGCGCCCGCAGATGGAGCGCCTGAAAGGCATGGAGCGCGGGCAGTTGTTGTTTCAATCCGCCAGCCGCGGACGTTTGCAGCAGCTATTCAAAGCGCTAATTCCGCAAATACGCGCCGACAAGGCCGCCGCCAAGATACGCTGGATGTTGGATATAGACCCACTCGACTTGACATAGATGGGGTTTTTTGCGCTAAAACTTAAAGCTTTACTTTAAATTTATAGTGTAATTATATATCATACATGAATGTTTAGCTCTTCAGACTTTACCAATATTATCAATCGGTTGATGATGTCAGCCAGCCTGATATTGACGTGTTTGCCGATTTTAAGCTGGGCGGCGCCAGCAGTGCCGGATGCCGCAGATATTCCGCGTCCGCAACCTACTTTGCCGCCACAGCCTCGTCCTGCGGAGATCAAACAGCAGGAAAGACCCGCATATCGTCCTGCAGCAGAGGCTGAAAGCGTCAAGGTGCGGGTTGAACAATTTGCTTTCAGTGGTAATCAGGCTTTCAGCGCAGAGCAGTTGCAGGCACTATTGAATGATTATATTGGTCATGAGAATGGTATGGATAGTTTGAATCGGGCAGCCAAAATCATTACAGATTTTTATCGTAAAAATGGCTATTTCCTGGCGCAAGCCTATTTGCCAGCACAGGATATCCACGACAACACAGTAGAGATCGCGGTGCTTGAAGGCACTTTGGGCGGATTGGGGTTGAGCGGCGCAGAAAAGCTAAATGGCGATTTCCTCGGCAAAATGGCCGCTTATCATTTAAAAACGGGTGATGCGATTACAGAGAAGAAACTGGTGCGCAATGTCACTTTACTGAATTCGCTACCGGCGATTCGCGCTAGCGCACAACTTAATCCGGGCGAGGCCATCGGCAGTAGTAACGTGGATATTGAATTGCAACCATTGCCAGCGCTGGAAGGCTATATCGCTGCGAATACTTACGGTAACCGATTCACGGGGCGCGAAGTGCTGCTGGCAGGTTTCAAGTTGAATAATCTTGCCGGTAGAGGCGATCAGCTCTCTTTGGGGCTAAAAAATTCTCGTGACGATGGCCAGCGTAGTTTCAATCTAGGTTATTTGATGCCAGTGCATGAATCCGGCACTTTATTGAGCTTGGGCTATAACTATGTGGATTACAAACTAGGTGGGCCGTTCAAGCAGCTCAAGGCATCAGGCGATAGCCAATATTTTAGTGCCGGACTAGCTCAACCGCTGATGCGGAATGCGCAAGGCGGGCTAAGTTTACATGTGGGCGGTGCCCACAAACGGGTAGATGATGATGTTTCCGCATTTTTATTGAATAACCGACGCAATGTCTCCAATGTTGACCTCGGGTTATTTGGCGATTGGTTTAATAATCAAGGGGATGTAAGCTATCAGGCCGGACTGAATTTGCGCTCAGGCCGAGTGGATTTCAAGGATGCGTTTGCCGAATCACTGGACGCTACCGGTGCAAAAACCGAAGGCCATTTCTTCAAATACAGCCTTGCTGCATCTAGAGTGCAATATTTCAGCAATGGCGTCAGTCTTGCCTTACGAGCCGATTACCAATATGCCAACAAAAATCTGGATAGTGTGGAAAAAATCGTTATCGGTGGGATCAACCGTTGGCGTGGTTTTGCCGAATTGCCAAGCCAGGCAGACACCGGCTATATGGCAGGGGCTGAGTTGCGCAAGAATATTGCAGCCGGCCCAAAACTGGCAAATTTATTGCTTGAAGGGATCAGCACGTATGGATTTGTGGATTTCGGTCGTGGCAATCTCAATCGGGATGCGCTTAGTGATGATAATCATGTGAAATCCATCCATTACGGCGCTGGTATGGATATGGCGTTCAGCAGAAAATGGCTGCTGGGCATCACAGTTTCGCACCAAGCCCGGAAGTTCGATGGTGTATCGCAAGAGAACGAAACCCGGGTTTGGGGGCAGCTACAGAAAGATTTTTAAAGCCAGATGTTATGAATGGAGGCTGGCAGAGAAATGATTAAACACTCACAGATGACAAAGTTTAATTTAAACCAGCAGGCCAAAATCCGGCTGTTTGTCAGCATGGCATTGGCGGAAACCTTGACGTTTCCAGGGTTGGCGCATGCATTGCCTACAGGGGCGGAGGTGCAGCATGGGCAATCCAGCATCCAGGTCAATGGTGGCCAGATGCAGATTCATCAGGCGACCCAGAAATCCATCATTAACTGGCAGTCTTTTGGTATTGGCGCAGGTGAATCGGTGCAGTTGCTGCAGCCTACCCAAGGGATGGCGCTTTATCGTGTGATCGGCCCGGAAGCCTCACAAATATTCGGTAGTTTGAGTGCAACAGGCAGTTTGTTCCTGATTAATCCCAACGGTGTACTCTTCGGTCAAGGCGCGCAGGTGGATGTGGGGGGGTTGGTAGCTTCCACGCTCAATATTTCCAATACGGATTTTCTTGGCGGGAACTACCGTTTCAATGCGGGTGGCAGTCCAAGTCGTGTAATGAACCAAGGCACGATTCGTGCAGCCGATGGTGGCTATGTGGTGATGTTGGGCAGCGAAGTCATCAACAGCGGCAATATCACTGCCAATCAAGGCAGCGTAGTGATGGGCTCGGCACAATCTGCCATGCTGGATTTTTATGGTAATGGCTTGATTAGAACGCGCCTTTCTGGCGATGCGTTGAATGCCCTCGTGGAGCAATCGGGCTACATTCAGGCGGATGGTGGTACGGTACAGCTAGCGACCAGTGCGCGCAGTTCTGCCATTAATGTGTCTGGCATCATGCAGGCCAATAGCCTAGTGGAGCGCAATGGTGTGATTCGTCTGGAAGGTGGCGATCATGCTAGGGTGAGTGTCAGCGGCACATTAAGTGTATCGGGTGAGCAAGCGGGCACTAGCGGTGGTCGTATCGAAGTGACCGGCGAGCAAGTGGCACTATTCAAGGGTGCCAATCTGGATGCTTCAGGTAATACGGGTGGTGGTACGGTGCTGGTGGGGGGGGATTACCAGGGCAAGAATACGCAAGTTTACAATTCGCGCACTACTTATGTGGACAAAGATGCCAGCATCAATGCGGATGCTGTCAACAACGGTAATGGTGGTACGGCGATTGTCTGGTCTAATGACACCACGCGCTACTACGGCAATATTACAGCGCGTGGCGGCATCCAAGGCGGTAATGGTGGTTTTGTCGAGGTTTCCGGCAAGCGGAATCTGGATTTCATCGGTAAGGTAGATCTGTCCGCCAGCCATGGTATCGGTGGCAAGTTTTTGCTTGATCCAACCAATATCACACTGAACACCAGTACTCAAGCCAGCCCTCCCAATAACCCGAATGGCACACCTGATTTGGCTTTTGGCGATGGCCCAGCCAATACCATTGTGCAGATTTCCGACATTACCGGCTATTCGGAAGCATTTTTTCAGGCGACCAATGACATTACGATTGCGAGTACCCTGACCATGGGTGCGAACAATAGTATTCGGCTGGAAGCCAATAACAATATCAATGTGAATGCCGCAGTTACGGTTAGCGGAACGGGTAACATCAACTTCAAGGCGGACGCAGATAATAGCGGCACAGGCAATCTGGCGATAGGTGCCAACATTACTTCCCAAGCGGGGGGTATCACGCTTTCCGGCGCGACGATTACCCGCACAGCGGGCAATATCGCTTCTACCGGAGCAGCCAATGCCAACGCCGGGAATATCAGTATCACCTCTACCGGCACTACCAACTTGGGTGTGGCCACCATCACCGCTAGAGGTGGTACGGCAAGTGCGGGCAACGTGGGACGCAATGGCGGCACAATCACCATTAACGCGGGTGCTTTTACGGGTACCGGTGCGATGAATGCATCGGGCAGTAATGGCAACGGCGCCAATATGGCTGGCGGCAATGCTGGCACCATCACCATCAATAGCGCGAATGGCATTTCAATGGGGGCAGCTACTGCTTCCGGCGGCAACGCAGGGACTGGTAATGCTAGCGGCGGTAGTGCTGGAGCTATTAATATTAACAACAGTACCGCAGGGAATATTACTACCGGTACATTGATAAGCAGAACAGGCAATGCCATTGGCACAGGTGCAGGCGGCACCGTAGCGAGTATTTCCGTCATCAATAATGCAACAGGTGGAAATGTTTCCACAGGTGCGCTTTCTACACAGGGCGGCACGCTGGGACATGGTGGCAATATCGCATTGTCTGCATTAGGTAATGTGTCTGTCAGCAGCACGGTTAGCAGCTCCGGGGGGACTAGCCTGACAGGCAATACAGGCAGAAACGCGGGCACGATCAATATCAATGCCGGCGGTAATGTCGTAACAGGCGCAATCACCGCTTCGGGCAGTGCCGGTGTGGGGACGAACCGAAATGGCGGCAACGCTGGCGCTGTAACGCTGACTGCCGGGATTGGCAACACCATCACGCATAACAGCATCACTGCTTCCGGCGGCGCACGCACGGGCACTGGCATAGGCGGGAATGGTGCCAATGTCACCATCAATGGCAACTCCCTGCTTTCAGCCAATACTACGATTGCTGCCTTGGGTGCTGCCGGAGGTGGAGCTAGTGGTAATGTGAGCTTTGGCGGGACAATTAATTCCAGCGGTGCAAATCGTACGCTGGCGGTGAATACTGGCGCGACCACCACGTTTGGCGGCGCGCTCGGCAATACATTGGCGTTGGCGTCATTGACCACGGATGCGGGCGGTACTACTGCAATAAACGGTGGTTCGGTGACAACTACCGGCACGCAAACCTATAACGACGCGGTGACACTGGGCGCTACAACCAGCTTGACCACGACCAACAGTGCCATCACATTTGCAAACAGCGTCAATGCCAGTGGCAATGCGTTGACCATGGCATCGGGTACGGGCAACATTACTGCAACCAATGCGGCTAACAACTTTTCCAGTGTAGCCGTTAGCTCCGCCAATAATGTCAGCTTGCGCGATGCCAATGCCATTGTGCTGGGTACCAGCAATATCAGCGGTACCTTGGGCGTGCAAACGGCGGGCGCCATCACGCAAACCGGGGCAGTGACAGTAGGTGGCACGACCACGCTAAATGCAGGCGCGGCAAACGATATTACGCTGAATAATGCTTCCAATAATTTCAATGCTGTTGCTATCACCAGCGGCCGCGATGTGGTGCTGGTGGATGCGAATGCGTTGACCGTGAATGCGTCCAGCGTCAGAACGCTTTCTGCCCGCACATTAAGCAACAACCTGACCTTGGGCGGTACCGTCACTGCCACTGGCACGGGCTCTGGTACTTCCATTACATTGGCGGCGGCACAAAACTTTCTAAACCCTGGCAACTTCAACCTGACGCCAGGCGTCGGGTCTCGCTGGCTGGTATATTCCACCAGCCCGCTTAGCGACACGCGCGGTGCGAATCTGTTATCTGCTTATGATTTCAAGCAGTACAACACCGCATTTGGCGGGCCAATTTTAGGCAGCAACGACGGTTTTATTTATAGTCTTGCGCCTACTATCACTGCGACTTTGAGCGGATCCGCCAGCAAGGTGTATGACGGCACAACCACAGCCGCAATCAGCGGGTTAACCTTGGGGCAAAGCGGTGCGATAGATGGTGATACAGTTAATCTGTCGGCGTTGACCAGTGCGACCTACGACAATAAAAACGTGGGTGTGAGCAAAACTGTGACATCGAATGCCATTTCCGTTACCAGTGCCAGCAATGGCGCAAAACCGGTCTATGGCTATCAAGCTTCAGGTTCCGCGGCTAGTGGCAATGTGGGCACAATTACTCAGCGCGCCATCACGGTGACAGCGGCGACGGACACCAAGACCTACGACGGCAACACCAGCTCAGCGGGTGCACCGACAGTGACGTCCGGCAGCATCGTAGCCGGTGATACCGGCAGTTTCAGCCAGGCTTTTGATAACCGCAACGCAGGTACTGGCAAGACGCTCACTGCCAACGGCAGCGTGAATGATGGTAATAGCGGTAACAACTATGCGGTGACCTTTGTGGCAGACAACACCGGCGTCATCAACCAGCGCGCCATCACGGTGACAGCGGCGACGGACACCAAGACCTACGACGGCAACACCAGCTCAGCGGGTGCACCGACAGTGACGTCCGGCAGCATCGTAGCCGGTGATACCGGCAGTTTCAGCCAGGCTTTTGATAACCGCAACGCAGGTACTGGCAAGACGCTCACTGCCAACGGCAGCGTGAATGATGGTAATAGCGGTAACAACTATGCGGTGACCTTTGTGGCAGACAACACCGGCGTCATCAACCAGCGCGCCATCACGGTGACAGCCAATCCGGGGCAAAACAAAATTGTCGGTGCGGCAGACCCGGTATTTACATATACTGTGGGCGGGTTAGGTTTAGTAGGCGGCGATACGCTGGCAGGTGCCTTGGCACGCGCACCAGGCGAAGCTGTCGGCGCGTATGCTTTTAATTTAGGCACGCTGGATGCGGGTGTCAACTACATTATTACCTTTAATACGGATAATTTCAGTATTCTTGCCGCCCCGGCAGCCCCAAATAATGGCAGTAATGCACCAAGGGATGCAGCTGGTTTAGGCAGTTTGCTGACGCAGATGGATAAGCCTATGCAGCATCTGGCGGTGTTGAATGTTGCCGCACCCGGCGCGGGTAATGAGGCGGGTGATGGCACCGAAGCATGTCAGGAGATAGAAAACAAACGGCTGAATAATCCAAATACTTCGGTGGTATTCAACTTCGGAATACACCTGCCAGCGGGCGTTAAGCCGGAGTGTACTTCCCTCTAATCAGCCGTTAGGGATTCCCTACCCCGTGTGGCACATGGCCTGTGGCTACGTGCTGGCGGGCGGAGTCGCAATGTGACTTCTGATCGTCAAAGAAGATATCTGCACCGAATGCTTTCAGTACAGGCCCTTTTTCTACGCCGCCTAGAAATATCGCTTCATCGATACGCACCCCCCAAACACGCAAGGTTTGAATTACGCGTTTATGTGCTGGCGCGTTGCGAGCTGTGACCAATGCGGTGCGAATCGGCGCGTCATCCGGCCCAAAGCCTTTCTGTATGCGGTGTAATGCTTCCAGAAAGGGGCGGAACGGCCCGCTCGCCAGCGGCATATTCGCTTTGGATTTTTCGTGTTCGGTAAATGCTTCCAGACCTTTTTCTTTAAAGACACGCTCGGATTCATCCGAGAACAGTACGGCATCACCGTCAAATGCGATGCGCAATTGCGGGCTTTCATTATTGCCTACGGTCGAAGACATAATGGTTGCCGCGGCAATCCCGGCATCCAGTGCATTTTTTACATCGGTCGGATCGGCGGATAGGAAAAGGTTGAGTCCCAAGGCCTCGGCGTACTGATATGGGCTCTCGCCTTGCGAAAACACCGCACGGGTAATATTCAAGCCGTGGTATTCGATGGAGTTGAAAATGCGCAAACCAGTATCAGCACTATTGCGCGAGAGCAGAATCACCTCGACGCAAGGTTCACCGTGTTTGTCTTTGATGGAGAGCAGTTTTTTCACCAGCCGGAACGCCATACCCTCGTCCAAAGGGTCGTTTTCATGTTCGCGCTGGTACTGGCTGTATTCTTCCACACCCTTGGTTTCAAACAGGCGGTGGCTTTGTTCCAGATCGAACAATGCGCGGGATGAGATGCCGACGACGAGTTTGTTTGCAAGTGACACTGCCATCGTTTAAGTATAGCTTAAACAAAGTTGATTTTATGTATTAAGGTAGCTTGGAAACGCGGAGCACAGTAAAATACGGGTTTTACGCGGCTGTAGTTCAATGGTAGAACGCCAGCTTCCCAAGCTTGATACGCGGGTTCGATTCCCGTCAGCCGCTCCAGATTTGAAAGTGCACATGGCATCTATCCCTCCTTGCGTGTTGACTTTCGCCGCGACAGACCCAAGTGGCGGCGCAGGTTTGCAAGCAGATATTCTTACTTTGGCCAGTATTGGCTGTCACCCTTTATCCGTGGTTACCGGCATTACCGTGCAGGATAGCGTGGGCGTAGAAAGCATCATGCCGCTGGATGCAGACTGGATTAACGATCAGGCCAGAACGATACTGGAGGACATGCAAGTGACTGCCTTCAAGCTGGGCTTGCTGGGCAGCGTGGAAAATGTGGCCGTGATCGCGGAGATCATGGCAGATTACCCGGATGTTCCCTTGCTGATAGATCCGGTACTGGCATCCGGCCGCGGCGACGAGTTGGCAAGCGAGGAAATGCGTGCAGCGATGTGTGAATTGCTGTTCCCTCAAGCCACTTTAATTACGCCTAACAGTATCGAGGCGCGCCGCCTGGCTTATTACGATGATGAGGACGAGGTGAAAAACACTAGTTTGCATCAGTGCGCCGAGCGTTTGCTGGAAATGGGCAGCGAATATGTGTTGATTACCGGCACGCACGAGCGCACCAATGACGTGATTAACAGCCTGTATGGCCGCAGTGGCCTGATACGCGATTACCATTGGGAGCGTCTGGCAGGCAGTTACCATGGCTCCGGCTGCACGCTTACTAGTGCCATTGCCGCTTGCATGGCGCATGGTCTGAGTGTGGAAGAAGCTGTGCAGGAAGCGCAGGAGTATACTTGGCAGACACTCAAGAACGGCTTTCGCCCGGGCATGGGACAGTTCATTCCCGACCGTTTTTTCTGGGCGCGCGATGAAGACGAGCAAGACGACAAAGGCAATGGCAAAAGCCCGTCTATTCAGCACTAGCCGCATCTACGCCATTACGCCGGACGAGCCGGACACGGAAACTTTACTGGCCAAAACCGAAGCGATTCTGCATGCCGGAATTGGCATGCTGCAATATCGCAACAAGGCTGCAAGCAAGCAACTGCGCGCTTTGCAGGCTGATGCCCTGAAATCGTTATGCGCGGCTTATCAGGTAACGTTTGTGATTAACGACCATATCGAGCTTTGCGAGGCATTGGATGCCGATGGCGTACATTTAGGCGGTACCGATGGCGACATCACTGCAGCTCGCGGCAGACTTGGTGCGGATAAAATCATCGGCGCATCCTGCTATAACCAACTGGAATTGGCGCAAAAAGCACAAGCCGCTGGCGCAAGCTATGTGGCGTTTGGCGCATGTTTTCCTTCTGGCACCAAGCCTAATGCGGCAAAAGCGGATTTAAGTTTATTTCAAACCCAACTCGACATTCCTAAAGTTGCCATCGGTGGCATCACGCTGGAGAATGCGCACTTGCTGCAAGCCGCCGATGCGGTGGCGGTCATCAATGCGCTATATAATGCCGAAAACATTGCCCAAGCCACAAAAGAATTTAACCGTTTATTAGAGCCAAGACATCATGACATCGCTTAATCAACAACTCTTTGAAAAATCCCAGCAACTCATTCCCGGTGGCGTCAATTCGCCGGTGCGCGCTTTCCGTAGCGTGGGCGGCACGCCTATCTTCTTCAAGCGCGGCAAGGGTTCGCGCCTGTGGGATGTGGACGGGAAAGAATATATTGATTACATCAACTCGTGGGGGCCCATGATTCTGGGTCATGCGCACCCGGATGTGACCAAAGCGGTGCAGGAGGTGGTGGCCAGTAGCTTGTCGTTCGGCGCGCCAACAGGTCTGGAGCTGGAAATGGCCGAACTGATTAACAAGCTGGTGCCCAGCATGGAGCATGTGCGGCTGGTGAGCAGCGGTACCGAGGCGACCATGAGCGCGATTCGCGTGGCGCGTGGATTCACCAAGCGCAGCAAAATCATTAAGTTCGAAGGTTGTTACCACGGTCATGCAGATGCGCTGCTGGTGAAGGCTGGATCCGGCTTGCTTACATTCGGTGAGCCAAGCTCGGCAGGTGTTACGTCAGAAGTGGCCGCTCACACTCTGACGCTGGAATACAACAATACACAGATGCTGGAAGATGTATTTGGCAAAATCGGCAATGAAATCGCCTG
>OEOF01000003.1_pt1 | contig 42370 bp, 37 predicted proteins | sample 1539701 | NCBI WGS metagenome assembly OEOF01 (sample SAMEA3611561, study PRJEB23397) | activated sludge metagenome | biome: Urban; feature: Wastewater Treatment Plant; material: Activated Sludge | place: Slovenia | collected 2012-09-24 | reverse complement strand
GCCTTGCATCTCTTCGATTTTCAGCTTGCGTTCACGCGCTTTGGCGGACAAATCCATCAAGTCGCGGGCAATATCCAGCACATCTTTTTGCTGCACGTCTTTTACTACGGGCACCACCAGGCCATCCGGCGTGTCGCAGGCGAAGCCGACGTTATAATAATTCTTCAAGATCAGGCTATCACCATCGGGCGACAGCGAGGCGTTGAAGTTGGGGAAAGCTTTCAGTGCGTTGACGGAAGCCTTGATGAGGAACGCCAGCATGGTGAGTTTTACGCCACGCTTCTCGGCGTCGGCTTGCATGGATTTGCGGAAATCTTCCAGATCGGTGATGTCGGCTTCGTCAAACTGCGTAACGTGCGGCGCGGTGACCCAGTTGCGGTGCAGATTGGCTCCGGATAGCTTCTTGATGCGTGAAAGCGGTTTGGTTTCGATGGCACCAAACTGGCTGAAATCGATGACCGGCATCGGCAATGTGGCCAATGCACCCAAGCCTGCACCCATATTTTCAGTACGTGGTTTGGATAGTTCACCCTTCACAAAAGCCTGCACATCGCTTTGCAGTATGCGGTTTTTAGGGCCGCTGCCTTTGACCAGGGCCAGATTCACACCGAGTTCGCGCGCAAATTTACGTACTGATGGGCTGGCATGGGATAGCTTGCCCGTGCTGACAACAGCGCTTTCACCTACAGGCAATGGTTGTTGTGCAGGCTGAATGACTTTCGGGGGTTCTGGTGCTGGGCGGGTTGGTTCAGGCGCGGCGACTTTTGGCGCTTCGGCTTGCGGTGCTGGCGCGGGGGTGGCAGGTTTGGCTGCCGGCTTGGTTTCTGCGGCAGCCTCACCGGCTTCCATCGTGAGAATCAGCGCGCCTTGCGCAACTTTATCACCGACTTTGATTTTGACTTCTTTCACTACGCCACCAAATGGCGCAGGAATGTCCATCGAGGCCTTGTCGGATTCCAGCGTAATGAGCGAGTCATCTTTGGCGACCGTGTCACCAGCCTTCACCAGCACCTCAATGACATCTACGGAATCGAAGTTGCCAATATCGGGAACGAGAACGTCTTGTAATGCCATGTTGTTTCCTTAAACGTGCGCTGGGTTCGGCTTGTCGCCATTCAGTTTGTATTTCTTCACCGCTTCGGCTACTTTTTTCGCATCCAGCTTGCCTTCGTCGCTCAATGCTTTCAGAGCCGCTACGGTGATGTAGTAGCGATTGACCTCGAAGAAGTCACGCAGAGCTTCGCGGGAATCGGAACGGCCAAAGCCATCAGTTCCCAAAGCCACGAATTTGTTCGGCACAAAGCGCTGGATCTGCTCGGCAAAGCTCTTCATGTAGTCAGTCGAAGCAATGACCGGGCCTTTTGCATCTTTCAGGCATTGTGCCACGTAGTTCACGCGCTGTTTCTTGTCCGGATTCAGCATGTTCCAGCGTTCGCAGTCCAGGCCTTCGCGGCGCAGCTCGGTAAAGCTCGGTGCGCTCCATACGTCGGCGGAAAGCCCCCAGTCGCTTTCCAGCAACTCAGCTGCAGCGATCACTTCGCGCAGGATCACGCCGGAACCCATCAGTTGAACCTTCTCGCCCTTGGCTTTGGATTTTCTGAAGCTGTACATGCCTTTCAGGATGCCTTCTTCGGCGCCGGCCGGCATGTCCGGGTGGCTGTAGTTTTCGTTCATCAGGGTGATGTAGTAATACACGTCTTCCTGATTCTGCACCATGCGGCGCAGACCGTCCTGAATGATCACCGCCAGTTCGTAGGCAAAAGTCGGGTCGTAAGAAACGCAGTTCGGAATGGTGGCGGACATCAGGTGGCTATGGCCATCCTCATGCTGCAAACCTTCGCCGTTCAATGTGGTGCGGCCTGCCGTTGCGCCCAGCAGAAAGCCGCGTGCACGGCTGTCACCGGCCAGCCAGGCCAAGTCGCCGATGCGTTGGAAACCGAACATCGAGTAATAGATGTAGAAAGGGATCATCTGTGTGCCGGTAACGCTGTAGGAGGTGGCGGCAGATAGCCAGCTGGAGAACGCACCAGCTTCGTTGATGCCTTCTTCCAGAATCTGGCCGTCTTTGGATTCCTTGTAGTACATCACCTGATCGGAATCCTGCGGTTCGTACAGCTGGCCTTGGCTCGCATAGATGCCCAGTTGGCGGAACAGGCCTTCCATGCCAAACGTTCTAGCTTCGTCCGGCACAATCGGCACGACATATTTGCCGATTTCCTTGTCGCGCACCAGTGTGGACAGGATGCGCACGAATGCCATCGTCGTAGAAATCTCGCGGCCCTCGCCGGTGGCCTTCAGCATGTTCTCGAATGCGGAAAGTTGCGGCACGGTCAGTTCGTTACCCTTGCGGCGGCGTTGCGGCACAAAACCGCCCATGGCAGCACGGCGCTCGGCCATGTACTTCATCTCCGGGCTATCGTCCGCCGGTTTGTAGAAACTCATGTTCTCGACTTGTTCATCAGTGAGTGGCAGGTCGAAACGGTCACGGAATTTCTTGAGTGAGGCGATATCCATGCTCTTTTGCTGGTGCGTGATGTTCTGCGCCTCGCCAGCGGTGCCCATGCCATAACCTTTGACAGTTTTTGCCAGAATCACGGTGGGCTGGCCTTTATGATTCACGGCAGCGTGATAGGCTGCAAACACCTTGCGTGGATCGTGGCCGCCGCGGTTCAGACGCCAGATGTCATCATCGGACATGCCAGCGACCATTTCCTTCAGCTCGGGATACTTGCCAAAGAAGTGTTCGCGCGTATAGGCGCCGCCTTTTTGCTTGAAGTTCTGGTATTCGCCATCGACACATTCTTCCATGCGTTTCTTCAGCAGGCCATCTTTGTCCATGGCCAGCAGTGGATCCCAATAGGAGCCCCAGATGACTTTCAGCACGTTCCAGCCGGAGCCGCGGAAATCGGACTCCAGTTCCTGGATGATCTTGCCGTTGCCGCGTACCGGGCCATCCAGGCGCTGCAAGTTACAGTTAATGACGAAAATCAGGTTATCCAATTTTTCGCGTGAAGCCAGAGAGATCGCGCCCAGGGATTCCGGCTCGTCCATCTCACCGTCGCCGCAGAACACCCACACTTTGCGGTCGCTGGTGTCGGCGATGCCGCGGTCATGCAGGTACTTCAGGAAGCGTGCCTGATAGATGCCCGCGATTGGCCCCAAGCCCATGGAAACGGTCGGGAATTGCCAGAAATCTGGCATCAACCAAGGGTGTGGGTAGCTCGGCAAGCCATTGCCGCCGGTTTCCTGACGGAAGTTATCCATTTGCTCCTCGGTAATGCGGCCTTCCAGGAAGGCGCGTGCATAGACGCCCGGCGAAGAGTGGCCTTGGAAATACACGCAATCGCCACCAAAGTTTTCGTTCGGTGCGCGGAAGAAGTGGTTGAATCCGGTGTCGTACAATGTGGCCGCCGACTGGAAACTGGCGATATGTCCACCTACGCCTGGGGATTTCTCGTTCGCACGAAGTACCGTCATCACCGCGTTCCAGCGTACCAGTGCACGAATGCGGCGTTCCATTTCCGGGTCGCCCGGCAGCTTGGCCTGCAGGTGCGTCGGGATGGTGTTCACGTACGCCGTGGTGGCGTTATAAGGTAGGTTGGCGCCAGAGCGTCTTGCCTGGTCGATCATCGCTTCCAGCAGGAAGTGGGCGCGCTCTGTGCCTTCGTTCTCGATAACGGCGCTGAGTGCCTCTAACCATTCTTGCGTTTCTTGCGCATCGGTTTCCTGGATTCCAGTTTGTGGATTAAATGCCATGCAGGGGAAATCTCCGTAATGCAGTTACACTCGTTATAATGTGATGTAACTTTGTGATTGTGGGGTGTAGTGCTTTTTCATCCAAGCGTAAGTTTGGCGTTTTTATGGGTTTTGGTCAAGTTAAACGGTTGTTTTGGCGGCCGATTTTTGCAAGATTCGATATATTGATAATAGATTTCATATAAGGGTGGCGAGTAGGAAAATGGCGATTAATTTGCAGCAATTTGCAGCGATATGTAATGAAGATTCATTAAAATCATGCCAACATGTTTTATTGGTGCTGGATGAGAAAACGCAGAGCGGGTATCCGTTTGAGCGTTTTTTGCTGGACAAGCTGAAGCGGGGGCATGATAAGTTCTCGGATATCGAAAAAAGCCCTGCAGCCGTTGAATTGCCTAATGGGGCGTTGGCTGGTTTTGTCGTGCTGAAGGCCAATATCAGCATATTTCAGCAACATACCTTGCTTAGAAAAGCGCTCAAGCCTTTGCTGAGTGAGCATCCCGAGACGTTGACGATTTGTGTGTTCGGGGATGATAAAACACGAGAAGCGCATGCATGTGCAGCTTACTATGTGGCAGCGGTGAACGCGCAGCAATTGCCTTCCCTGAAAAAGGATACCAAACATAAGCCATTGAAAAACATGGTGATACATGGGTTTTCTGCGGAGCATCAGTACGGCGACGTGAATGCCAGGGTGGCTGGCAATGCTTTGTGTCGCACACTGACAATGACGCCGCCGAACCAGCTGACCCCCACCATTTATCGTGAAAAGATTGCCGCGCTTGCCAAAGCGTATGGCTGGCAGCGCGAAGAGTTCGATATGGCAACACTCCGCAAGATGGGCGCAGGCGCGTTTGTGGCAGTAGGGCAGGGTAGCGACCCGGAAGATGCCGCGATCGTGCATCTGACTTATGCGCCTAAAGTTTCAAAGAAGCACATCGCGCTGGTGGGTAAAGGCATATGTTTCGATACGGGCGGACATAACCTGAAACCAGCGAAATATATGTACAACATGCATGAGGACATGAACGGCAGTGCGGTCGTACTAGGTATCCTGCAGGCGGCGACGCAGAAGCAGTTGCCTGTCAGGATCGATTGCTGGCTGGCAATCGCGCAGAACCACATCGGACCATTGGCGTACAAGCAGAATGATGTCGTCAAAGCGCTCAACGGCATGACGATTGAGATTATCCATACCGACGCCGAAGGCCGCATGGTGCTGGCGGATACGCTCACACTGGCTTCGCGCGCCAAGCCGGACGTGATTCTGGATTATGCAACCCTAACCGGCGCTATGGCTGTCGCCGTGACTGAACGCATGAGCGGGGTGGTTGCCAACAGGCCGGAACTGGCTGCGATGGCGGTGGATGCAGGTGCGGCAGCGGGTGAGCGTATCGTGGCGTTTCCATATGAAGAAGATCTGGATAGCGACCTGGATAGCGATATTGCCGACATCAAGCAATGCACGCCGGAAGGCGGCGGCGACCATATGCACGCCGCACGCTTCATGGGCAAGTTCATCGAGAACGACGTGGCCTGGGTGCATGCGGATTTATCCAGCACCAATCACAAAGGCGGTCTGGGTGCGGTAGAAAGCACGGTCAATGGCTTTGGCGTGGGCTTTGGGCTGGAGATGATCAAAAGCCTGATGTCGCAATAGAGAAAGGATGCCTGATATGGCGAATTTGCTGATTTTGCTGGAGGCAATATTGCACCTGTATTTCCTGGTGCTGGAGATGTTCCTATGGGATAAACCGCTGGGGTTGAAGACCTTCAGGCAAAGCAGGGAGGCCGCGAGCGCTAGTAAGGTACTGGCCGCCAATATGGGGCTCTATAATGGGTTTCTGGCGGCAGGCCTGTTGTGGGGTTTGTCCCTAGGCGATGCCGGAACACAGATCAAGTTGTTCTTTCTGGGCTGTGTCGTTATCGCGGGCGTGTTTGGCGGGTTGACTGCCAATCGGCGTATCTTGTTTGTGCAAGCGCTACCGGCTGCACTCGCGCTGTTGCTTCTCTTGTTTTGATACGCTCGCGTACGCGTTCATTGCAAAAACCATCGGCCTAGAAGCCAATCTGCATAAGCCTCTTGGGCAGGTGCTTTTGATAATGAAAGAAGTAGAGTTTTTAAGCAACTAAAACGGCCAGTGCAGCTAGCAAAGCAAGTCCGGCAAACAGACTTTGAGAGATTTTTCTGGACACTTGGCGGAAGAAGTGGCCTGTCAGCCACACGCTGCACATCATCCCCAGCACGAACGGCAAGGCGATTTCCCAGTCAACTGGAGTATGTGCTCCATGTAGCAGCAGGCTGCCGATGGCGATCAGGGCGACCGCTGCCAGCGTGGTGTGCAGCATCGATGCGTGATTCAGATTGCTGATGCGCTGCAATGCGGGCACAATGATGAAGCCGCCACCCACGCCAAGCAGGCCGGAAAGCAAGCCTGCGCCTGCGCCGGTTAGCATAATGCGGCGGGTGCAGGGCATCGTCCAGTTGAAGCGCGACGTGTCCGGGTTAATCCGGCATGCGCTTGATACGGGTTCACTGGGGGTGTCAACGCGCCTTTGCCATGCCAGCAAGGCCACATACAGTAGCACCGCGGCATAGGCCAATTTTAACCAGGTTTGTGGCAGGTGCGCTGCCAGCCTGACGCCAACAGGCGCGGCAAGCAGCCCGCACGCGGCAATCAGCATGGCGGCCTTGTAGCGAACAACGCCATGCATAAGGCCTCGGATACTTTGCATGCCGGCAGACAAGGCAATGGCAACCAGGCTAATTGCCGCAGCCTGCTGCATGTTTAATCCCAATGCTATTGTCAGCAGAGGCACGGCCAGTACGGTGCCGCCCGCACCTGTGAGTCCGGTCACTAGGCCGATGCAGGCGCCCAGAACTAGCGGCATGGCATAAGCTTCTGTCATTTATCCGCAGGCACCGCAGCGCGCCAGCCACTCACGGCCTTTGAGCATCAGGTTCCAATATAGCCAGGGCAAAATGTATTTTTTGAGCAGCCAAGCGGATTTGCGCGGCAAGGTGGAATCCCAGTTGAAGGTGGGCACCAGTTTGCCGCCATAACCGAACTCAGCCAGGATGATTTTGCCTTTTTCCACTGTGAGCGGGCACGAGCCGTAACCATCATAACGGGATGGCAGTGGTTCGTTGTCACGCAGGGCCAGGATATTTTCTGCCACAATGACGACTTGCTTGCGCGCGGCTGCCGCTGTTTTTGCATTTGGCGTGTTGGTGACGTCGCCCACCCCAAAAACGTTCGGGAAACGTACATGCTGCAAGGAATGCTGGTTGACTTCCACCCAGCCATTGGCGTCGGACAGCGGGCTTTGCCTGATGAAATCCGGCGCAGTTTGCGGCGGTACCACATGCAGCATGTCAAACTTCTTCTCGACTGTGGTCACATTGCCTTCGGCATCTTTTAGCTGGAACCATGCCGTTTTGTTCGGGCCGTCTACCTTTACCAGCGTGGTACTCAGGTTGAGTGTTGCCTTGTAGCGGCGGATATATAGCATCAGCGGCTCGACATAATCCTTGACACCAAACAATGCAGGGCCTGCATTGTTGAGTTCAACCTGGATATGACTAAGCAGACCGCGTTTCTCCCACTCAAAGCAGGAAAGGTACATGGCTTTTTGCGGTGCGCCTGCACATTTGATTGGCATTGGCGGTTGGGTGAAAATAGCATTGCCACTTTTTAATTCTTGCACCAGCTGCCAGGTGTACGGTGCCAGATCGAAACGGTAATTGGAAGTCACCCCGTTTTTGCCCAAAGTTTCCTCCAGCCCCTCAATCGCCTGCCAGTTCAGCTTGATGCCTGCGGCTACAATCAGCTGTTGATATTGTACCGGACCGTTGCTGGTGTCCACGATGTTCTCATCCGTCCTGAACTGTGTGGCGGCCGCCTTTACCCATGTGATGCCGCGCGGGATACAATCCTGCATGGGGCGCACGGTCTTGTTGACGTCAAACTCCCCCGCGCCAACCAGCGTCCATGCTGGCTGGTAATAATGTTTCTCGCTGGGTTCGATAATGGCAATATTAAGCCTAGGCGCTCGCTTGCGAATGCTGGCTGCAACGGCACATCCGGCCGAGCCTCCGCCCACAATGACGATGTCAAATGATTTCATCCTAATCCTGTCCTCTGAATTTGAGTTGTTATTTGTTGTTTTTTGTTGCTTAGCCTGAATAGCAGGCTGAACCTGTTTGCCTAGTTAGGCGGTCTTGCTTAAGTTGCTCAATTTGGTGATATTGGTCGCACGGCCACCGGTTTTGCAATACGCCAGTATGGGCCGGGCACTTGCTGCGCACGCCTGCTCGAAAGCCGCGACGTTTTCCGGCGTGATGTTGCCGGGAATCACCGGAATGTAGTGATGCCCGATACCGAATACCTTGCATGCGGCTGCAATGTCTGCGCTGCCGGGTTGTTCCGGGCCGCCTTCTCCATCCGGGCGCAACGTGATAATGGTTTTGAAGCCCTGCCTGGCAAATTGTGCCACATCTTCCACACGGATTTGCGGATTTGCGCATACGCCATCGACAATCATTTGCGGGTGCAACGTAGGTTTTTGCCGCACACCACAGATTTGCTGGTGCAGTACCTGCATCACAGCCATTGCCGACTCGCTGCAGATGCTGTAGTAAATGTTTTTGCCATCTCGGCGGGTTTTCACCAGCTCTGCATCGCGCAGGATACCCAGCTGCTGAGAAAGCGTCGGTTGCCTGATGTCCAGGAGCGATTCCAGCTCGCCGACCGATTTTTCGCCACCGGATAATTGGCAAAGCAATATCAGGCGATCCGGGTTGGCCAAAGCTTTCATCAGGCTGGTAGCTTTGTCGGCAGAAGCGCGCAGTTCGCTAAAATCGGTTTTACTCATGATGATTGGGAGTTTTCTTGATACTGAATTAATAATATATGTATTTATATAATATAAAAAAATATATAATATCACAAAAATCATTTCGTAAAGGATATTGCCGTGTTTAAACAATTGTTCGAGCCAGTTTCTTCGACATTAACTTATCTGATTGTAGATGACGAGACCATGGAGTCGGCGCTGATTGACCCTGTGGATACCCAGGTGGAAACTTATCTGAAACTGCTGCAGGACGTGGGAGGCAAGTTGAAGTATTCGCTGGAGACCCATGTGCATGCTGACCACATTACGGCAAGTGGCATATTGCGCCAGCGGTTGGGGATAGAAACGGCTGTCGCTGCAGCCTGCGGGGCGCAAGCTGCGGATGTGCAGCTGAAGGATGGTGATGTCTTGTATCTGGGCAGGCAGCCGATCCATGTGATTGCGACGCCAGGCCATACACCGGGAAGCGTGTCGTTTTTATGGAATGATCGCGTATTCACTGGTGATGCCTTACTGATTAATGGCTGTGGACGGACTGACTTTCAGGGCGGTGATGCAGGTACGCAATACGATAGCATCACCAAGCGGCTTTTTACCCTGTTGGGTGAGACGCTGGTTTACCCGGGGCACGATTACAATGGCAAACGCGTCAGTTGCATTGCACAGGAGCGTGATATCAATCCGCGCCTTGCGGGCAAGACGCGTAAAGAGTTTATTGAAATCATGGCTAACCTGAATTTACCCAAACCGCGCATGATAGATCTGGCCGTACCAGCTAACCGTAAATGTGGCGTGCCAGAAGAACCGCAAGGCTAGTTTGTGCCTGACACATCGTCAAAGCGGCTTAGTAGCCGCTTTTTTACTCTTTGACATCTCATGGTTCTTGCATCCGGCTGCTTAGACTGATAGTGTTAGCCGTATAAAAAATAGATGTATAACAAAGATAACGCTGGTATTGGGGGTGTACATGGAAAATCTGGATTGGCTTTCACAGTTTCCGGCATTGTTGCAGCTGGAACCCAAGGCGCGTGAGCTGCTGGCAAAAAGCGCGCGCATCGTAGAAGCGCCTGTAGGTACGATCGGCTATCGGGAGGGCGGTGCTTGCGGGGCTTATGTCATGCGGCTGGCAGGCCGCTCGCGCGTATACAAGATGTCAGCAGGCGGGCGCGAGATTTTGCTATATCGCGTGCATGCGGGTGAAACTTGCGTGATTACCACTACTTGCCTGCTAGGTAATAGCAATTATCCTGCTTCTACTATCGTGGAGGAGCCGATTCGCGATGTCATTATCCCTGCGCCTGCGTTTAACCAGTTAATGATTGATTCGCCTATTTTCCGTAAGTTTGTCATGGAAAACTACGGCGCATTGATCAGTGATTTGATTGTGTTACTGGATGAAGTGGCGTTCCACAGTTTGGATGCTCGCTTGGCCAAGCTGTTGCTGGATGCTGGCAATAACAGCATCAGCCGTACACATCAACAATTGGCGGATGAGCTAGGCACTGCACGTGAGGTGGTGAGTCGTCAGCTCAAACGCTTTGAGCAAAAAGGCTGGGTCTCGCTCGGTCGCGGGCAGGTGGATCTGGCCAATCGCGCCGAGCTGACCAAGCTGGCCAATAGCTAGTGTTTTTGTGTGATGCGACACAGTACGGTTGAATAGTCCGCATTGGCGGTCTGTACATGATCACTAGCTGGTTGGCTGGTTGCCATATGGATGTCGCAATCCACGCATTTGCCTTTAGCCATGTCATAGCCTTTGATCGCTTCTAGACCTTTCACGTTGGTCATGACAGTGCCATCTAGCACAGCCTCGTTCAGGTTTGCACCAGTAATGTCGGCACCGGTTAAGTCAGCCTTACTTAAATCTGCACGGAACAAGTCGGTATTGCGCAAATTAGCACCACGAAAATCGGCATAACGCACGTTAGCACGGTTGATGTCGGCACCCTCGAAGTCGCTGCCGCTGAATTTGCCGCCTTCCGCATCAAAGCGCATCGCTCCCATCGGCTGGTTGCCAATATCCAGGCCAAATCTGCCTTTGCCAATTTGCGCGCCGCTCATGTCCACATTGCCTAGCGTGCCAATCATGCGTGCATTGGTCAGGTTAGCGCCTTTAAAGTTGGTTTTATCAAAGATTGCCTGAAAAATCGTCGCGTCACTCAGGTTGGCGTTGCTTAGATCGGCATGTTCCAGGCGCGCCAGATTGAGGTAGGATTTTTGCAAATTGGCGCCACTCAAGTTTGCGCCACGCAGGTAGGCGCCAAAAAAGCTGGTGTTGACCATGGTGCAGTGACGCAGGTCTTTGCCATCCAGCTCCAGATAGCCTAAATCACGGTTGGATAAGTCGCATGTCGTGCTGGCAATGTGTTTTAGCGCTTCTTCCTGCGTCATTTTCTCGCGTTCCGGCTCGGCATGTTGGGCATAGAACTCTGTGGCTTTGGCAATGGTGGTATCCGGATCCAGCAAGAAACTGTCGCGTGCGCCTTTGTTGCCAAAGCAATAGGTCTTGCCTTTGTGAAGCTCGTTGATTTCGCATTTGGTTTTTACCATAGAACCTTTTGATAGTCCTGTGGTACAGTGGTCGCCAAATTCTCCGGCAAATGCATAGCTGCTCAACAACATTCCCATGCCGGCAACAATTGATTTCAGTTGGTACGTTTTCATTTCAATATCTCCTAATCATTAAATAAGCCGCCTGTTTAGAGTTACAAATGTAATTGCGACTAATGAGGGGCATTGTAGTTGCTACAGGAGTGTGCACAGTGATAGGAGTCACAAAGCGTTTTTTTGTGGGCGTTTCTGCCTAAGTAAAATCATGAGTTACAGTTTATTTACAATTTTCTGTCGTCAATCAATCAAGACGCATCGTTTAAGTGTTCATCTGCCACATAAAAGGCAGAGTTACTCAAGGAGAGTTTAAAATGCGTCAAATGTTAGTGTTGGGTTTATTAACCGCGAGTGTGTCCATGCCGGCATTGGCCGATCATCGTGGCGATGACGACCGTTATGAAGACCGTGCACGCGTGATTTCAGTAACGCCACAATTTGAGCGCGTGAATACGCCGCGTCAGGAATGCCGTACCGAATATGTGCGCGAAAGCTATTATGAGCAGCCACAGCGCTCGATCGGCGGTGCCGTGATTGGTGGTCTGACAGGCGGTTTGCTGGGTAGCACGATAGGTCGCGGTAGCGGCCGGGTAGCTGCCGCTGCGGTGGGGGCTGGTGTCGGTGCCATCGTGGGCGATCGTGTGGATAACAATGGCCGTGATTACGGCGGCCGTGAGCGTGTCGTGACGCGCCCGGTAGAAAGCTGTGTCACTGTGGATAATTGGCACCAAGTGCCTGCCGGTTATCTGGTGAATTACGAGTACAACGGTCGTCAATACACGACGGTGACCAACGAGGATCCGGGTCGTTATATCCCGGTGAGCGTGCAGGTAAGGCCGAATGGTTATGTAACCAACGTGGTGTACCAGCAATCACGCTGGGATGGCGACCATAGAGGCCGTGGCCGCGGGCACTGGAAAAACAAGCACCATCACCGCGAATACTGGTAACGGTAGATTGCTGTAAGTAACTAAGCCGCAGGAAAGCCCTGCGGCTTTTTTATGTTCGCAAGATGTATAATTCGGGCGTGTCTTCATCGTCTATTTCAGAATTTTTTTCCAAATTATTAGGCCGGTTTGCGCCCGCGCCCATGAGTGCCGCGCAGCGTTGGAAAACTGTTGGCGGCGCGCAGTTGCATGCGTTCTGGGTGTTTGCGCATCCCGTACATTTATTGCTGGCGCGTGATTATTTTGTGTTGCCAGAATCCTCACCCTTATTGGTTTCCGGCGATGATGCGGGTGTGATCATCGCAAGCCTTAACCAACACTTCTCTGGGCAAGGGATGCATTTTTATGTACAAGAAAATCAATGGCTCTTGGGGCTGGATGCCGACCCGAACATTTCTACGACATGGCTGAAAGTCGCGTTTAATCAGGATGTCACGCCGTACTTGCCGCAAGGCGAAGGCGCGCTGCACTGGGCGAGACTGACTAACGAGATTCAAATGCTGTTGTTCAGTCACCCCGTGAATACGGCGCGGGAGGCGCGCGGAGAACTGCCGATTAACAGTCTATGGTTTGATGGACTGAGCCAATCCGTATGAAAATCGTTACCAGAACAGTTGACACATCCGCAGAAATGCGCCTGATTACGCAAGGCATAGCGCCAATACTGGCAAGGCTTCTGGCGGCGCGCGGTGTACAAAACGCGGGGGAGTGCGACGCAAGTCTGGCCAAATTGCTGCCACCGGAAACTTTAACTAACGCGCCGGAAATGGCGCAGCTACTGGCAGACGCGATAGCTGCCGGGAAAAAGCTGCTCATTGTGGGCGATTACGATGCCGATGGTGCGACAGCAACGGCGGTGGCGATGAAAGGCTTGCAGAGCATGGGCGCGCGGGTAGGTTTTCTGGTACCCAACCGCTTTGAATATGGTTATGGCCTGACGCCGGAAATCGTCGCGCTGGCCGCACAACAAAAGCCGGATTTCATTATCACCGTGGATAACGGCATTGCCAGCGTGGAGGGCGTTAAAGCCGCGAACGACTTGGGCATTCAAGTGCTGATCACCGATCACCATTTGCCTGCAGAAGCCACGCCAGACGCGGCTTGTATCGTGAATCCTAATCAGCGCGGTTGCAATTTCCCCAGCAAAAATCTGGCGGGTGTGGGCGTCATGTTTTATGTGCTGCTGGCCTTGCGTGCGGAGCTGCGCAAGCGCGGCGCCTTTGCACAAAAAAACGAACCGAATTTGACTGAATTGCTTGATTTGGTTGCGCTGGGAACCGTGGCGGATCTGGTGAAGCTGGATGCGAATAACCGCATTCTGGTCGAGCAAGGCTTGCGTAGAATCCGCGCTGGTATTGGCTCCGCGGGCATTCTCGCTTTGCTGGAAGTGGCAGGCCGCAACCCGCAAAAAGCCACCGCACAGGATTTGGGTTTTTATGTTGGCCCGCGCCTGAACGCAGCGGGCAGGCTGGACGACATGACGCTGGGCATCCAATGTTTGCTGGCCGAAGCGGCAGAATCGGCGCAGGTGCTGGCGCAAACACTGCATGGTTTGAATGCGGAGCGCCGCAATATCGAGGCCGATATGCATGACAGCGCGCTGGCTAATTTAGGCGATGTGGATGTGACCAATCGCTACAGCATCAGCCTGTTTGAACCGGGCTGGCACCAAGGCGTGGTGGGCATTCTGGCCTCGCGCCTCAAGGAGAAATATCACCGTCCAACAATCATTTTTGCCGATGCGGGAGATGGCTTGCTGAAGGGTTCCGGTCGCTCGGTGCCTGGCTTGCATTTGAGAGATGCACTCGATCTGGTCAGCAAACGTCAGCCGAATCTTGTCGTCAAGTTCGGCGGGCACGCCATGGCGGCGGGGTTGAGCATCCGGCAGAGCGATTTTACGCGCTTCGCCGATGCCTTCGAACAAGTGCTTTCCGAATGGATGACCGAAGAAGACTTGGAAGCGGTGATGGAAACAGACGGCAGTCTGGAGTCAAGTTTAATGGGGCTGGAGACTGCGCGGGTATTGGCTTATGGCGTATGGGGTCAAGGCTTCCCGCAGCCGCTGTTCTGCGATACGTTCCACGTGGTGCAGCAGCGCATTGTCGGTGAAAAGCACTCCAAACTGCTGCTGGAAAAAGACCGGAAGCGCTTTGACGCGATTTATTTTAATTGCGTCGATGATTTGCCCGAGAACATCAGCATCGTCTACGCGCTGGAAACCAATGAATATAAAGGTTTGCAGTCGGTGCAGCTGCTCATTAGGCATATCGAGTGATACGCGTGCGCGTTCATTATCAAAACCATTGCTCTGCGAGGCAGTCTGGATGCGGTTTCCAGGCCGATGTTTTGCATAATGAAAGCATAAGGCGAAAATTTCTTTTGTTTGACCGCATGGGCGGCGGCGCGTAGAATTCGCGCCAAACCTTATGATTAAAAAATCCGCACAGAAAATAGTGGTTGCCAACTGGAAGATGCATGGCAACCTCAAGCAGAACCAGGCCTTGCTCGAGGCGTATATCCGCACGTTGAATAATCTGCCGCATACGCAAGTGGTGGTATGTGCGCCGTATCCTTATCTGGCGCAGCTGCAAAGCCTGCTGGCGGGCACGGATATCGCCTGGGGGGCGCAGAATATCGCCAAGATGGAGCGCGGGGCATATACCGGCGAGGTGAGCGCCGAGATGCTGCAGGATTTTGGCTCGACTTATGTCATTATCGGCCACTCCGAGCGCAGCACGGCTTATTGCGAATCGGATGAGAACATCGCGCAGAAATTCATGGTGGCGAAGCAGCACGGCCTGACGCCGATTCTGTGTGTGGGCGAGACGCTGATCGAGCGCGAGGCTGGCATGCAGGAGAGCGTGGTGGCCAAGCAGCTGGATACCATTATCCGTATTTACGGCGCACAGGTGTTGGCAGATGCGGTGGTTTCCTATGAGCCGATCTGGGCGATTGGCACAGGTTTGGCGGCGACACCGACGCAGGCGACGGAGATGCATAAGTTCATTCACGACAGGATTGCCGCGTTGGATGAGGTGGCGGCGAGCCGTCTAAAAATCCTCTATGGGGGCAGCGTAAATCCGCAAAATGCGGTACAATTACTGGCTGTAAAACATTGTGATGGCGGCCTGATAGGCCGCTGTTCGCTGAATGCGCAGGAGTTCGGGCAAATCTGCCTGGCAGCCGAGCAGGTGGTTGCTTCTGCAAGTTAAAAAAGTATTTAGGCAGAATAATGGAAAATCTGGTTTTAGTGATTCATGTGCTGGCGGCGGTGGCGGTGATTGGTCTGGTGTTGCTACAGCATGGCAAGGGTGCGGACATGGGTGCTGCTTTCGGTAGTGGTGCGTCTGGCAGCTTGTTCGGGGTGACGGGGTCGTCCAACTTTTTGAGCCGTGCTACAGCGGTTTCGGTCACGGTTTTTTTTGCTACCAGCCTGATGCTGGCTTATTTCGCCGGCAATCACACTGATTCTGGTAGCGTGATTAAACCAACGGCAGCGCCCGCCAAGATGGACGAAAAGCCTGTCACAGATGCGACAGTGTTACCCGAAGCGGCTAATAAAGGCGGTAGCGCACAGGATGTACCGAAGTAATTGACTGTGGGGCATTGCCCGGCAGTGAGCCGTCGTGGTGAAATTGGTAGACACGCTATCTTGAGGGGGTAGTGACGAAAGTCGTGCGAGTTCGAGTCTCGCCGACGGCACCAAAATAATAAGAAAGAAAAAACAAGAAAAATAACGAGTTGACAGCTAAATGTTGAATAAGCGTGTTGATAACAGTTTGTTCGGCAGTTCGGTCTGCTTAAGAAGAGGGAATAATAAGGCGGTTTCGTCAAGCGGTGTGGGTTGTGGCTGGTTGTTTTTAACTTGTGGCAATTGATATAGGGCTAGCAGGTGCTAGAAAATTATTTTCCAATATTGATGTTTATCCTGGTGGGCTTGGGCGTTGGCCTGGGGCCGCTTATCCTCGGTAAAATCCTTTCTCCCAATAAGCCGGATACCGAAAAGAACTCGCCGTATGAGTGCGGCTTTGAGGCCTTTGAGGATGCGCGTATGAAGTTTGATGTGCGCTACTATCTGGTTGCCATCTTGTTCATCCTGTTCGATCTTGAGATTGCGTTCCTGTTTCCTTGGGCGGTTGTGCTCAAAGAGATAGGCCTGTTCGGCTTTGTCGCCATGATGGTATTTTTGTTCATTCTGGTCGTGGGATTTGTCTACGAGTGGAAGAAGGGCGCTCTGGAGTGGGATTGAAATGAGCATCGAAGGCGTTTTAGAAAAAGGCTTCGTTACCACCACGCTGGATACGGTCATCAATTATTCGCGTACCGGCTCAATGTGGCCAATGACATTTGGCTTGGCTTGCTGTGCGGTAGAGATGATGCATGCGGGTGCTTCGCGTTACGATCTTGACCGTTTCGGTATCGTGTTTCGCCCAAGTCCGCGCCAATCTGATGTGATGATTGTAGCGGGCACGCTGGTGAACAAAATGGCGCCTGCCTTGCGCAAGGTGTACGATCAGATGGCCGAGCCGCGTTGGGTGATTTCCATGGGCAGTTGTGCTAATGGGGGTGGTTACTATCACTATTCCTATGCAGTGGTGCGAGGCTGTGACCGTATCGTGCCGGTGGATGTGTATGTGCCAGGCTGTCCGCCTACTGCCGAGGCTTTGCTGTATGGCATTATCCAGCTGCAGAAGAAAATCAGGAAAACCAATACAATTGCGCGATAGCCGGATATTCCAATGACCAAGCTAGAACAATTATCCGCACAACTAAAGCTGGCGCTGAGCGATCAACTGGCCAGACTGGACGTTGCCTTGGATGAAATCACTATCGAATGTAAGGCGGAGCATCTGCTGCCTGTCTGCTTGAGGTTGCGTGACCATGCTGAACTGAAATTCGAGCAGCTAATCGATTTGTGCGGTGTGGATTATGCCGATTACAAAGAAGGCGCATGGTCTGGCAAGCGCTTTGCGGTCGCTGTTCACCTGCTCTCGGTTTCCCTGAATCAGCGTGTGCGCTTGCGCGTATTTGCCGAGGATGACGATTTTCCTGTATTGCCTACGCTGGTAGATATATGGCCGGTGGCGAACTGGTTCGAACGTGAGGCTTTTGACATGTTCGGTATCATGTTCGAGAACCATCCTGATCTGCGCCGGTTGCTGACGGATTATGGCTTTGTCGGTCATCCATTCCGCAAGGATTTTCCAATGATCGGTAACGTGGAAATGCGCTACGACCCGGAGCAGCAGCGTGTGGTGTATCAGCCGGTTTCGATTGAGTTGCGTAATAATGTGCCGCGCGTCATTCGCGATGAGGGGGCGCATTCCTAGATGGCTGAAATTCGTAATTACACCATGAACTTTGGGCCGCAGCACCCGGCTGCGCACGGCGTTTTACGCCTAGTGCTGGAGCTGGACGGTGAGGTGATTCAGCGTGCCGACCCGCACATCGGTTTGCTACATCGTGGTACGGAAAAACTGGCCGAGAACCGCACCTATCTGCAATCCGTGCCTTACATGGACAGGCTGGATTATGTGTCCATGATGTCCAACGAGCATGCTTACGTGATGGCGATCGAGAAAATGCTCGGTCTGGAAGTACCGATTCGCGCGCAATACATTCGCGTGATGTTTGACGAGATTACGCGCGTCCTTAACCACCTGCTGTGGCTGGGCGCACATGCGCTGGACGTCGGCGCGATGACGGTATTCCTCTACGCGTTTAGAGAGCGCGAAGACTTGTTTGACGTATATGAGGCCGTTTCCGGTGCGCGCATGCACGCGGCTTATTATCGCCCGGGCGGCGTGTATCGCGATTTGCCGGATCGCATGCCGCAATATGAGACCAGCAAATTCCGAAAGGCAGCTGATCTCAAACGGTTGAACGAAAACCGTCAGGGCAGCCTGCTTGATTTTATTGAAGATTTCACCAACCGTTTCCCGACCTATGTAGACGAATACGAAACTCTGCTGACAGATAACCGTATCTGGAAACAGCGTACCGTAGGCATTGGTGTGGTGTCGCCGGAACGTGCGCTGGCACTGGGGCTGACAGGCCCGATGTTGCGCGGTTCTGGTATTGCATGGGATTTGCGTAAGAAGCAGCCGTACGAAGTGTATGACAAGATGGATTTCGATATCCCGGTGGGGGTGAATGGCGATTGCTACGACCGTTATCTGTGCCGTATTGAAGAGATGCGCCAATCTAACCGCATCATCAGGCAGTGTATCGATTGGCTGCGAGCCAATCCTGGTGCGGTGATTACGGCTGACCATAAAGTGGCTCCACCGCAGCGTGAAGGCATGAAGACTAACATGGAAGACCTGATTCACCACTTCAAGCTCTTTACTGAGGGCTTCCATGTGCCAGCGGGTGAAGCGTACGCTGCTGTCGAGCATCCCAAAGGCGAGTTCGGTATTTACATGGTGTCCGACGGCGCAAACAAACCATATCGACTGAAGATTCGAGCGCCCGGTTATGCGCACCTGGCTGCGCTGGATGAGATGGTGAGGGGGCATATGATCGCGGACTTAGTCGCAATCATTGGAACCCAAGATATTGTCTTCGGGGAAATAGATAGGTAGTTATGCTGAGTCAAGAAGCCATCAAGAAGATCGAGTATGAACTCACCAAATACCCGGCGGATAAGCGTCAGGCAGCAGTGATGTCTGCATTGCGCATCGTACAGATGGAGCGCGGCTGGCTGTCGCAGGAAAGCATTAGCGAGGTTGCGAATTATCTGGGTATTCCCGAGATTGCCGCAATGGAAGTGGCGACTTTTTACAACATGTATGATTTGGAGCCGGTTGGAAAATACAAGCTCACGGTTTGTACCAATATCTCGTGCATGCTGCGCGGCAGCGACGAGATTGTGAACCACCTGCGAGATAAACTGGGCGTCGGTTTTAATGAAGTCACACCCGATGGCAAGTTTTGCCTGAAGGAAGGCGAGTGCATGGGTTGCTGCGGTGGTGCGCCGTTGTTGCATGTAAACAATACCGAGATGCATGAATTTCTGACACCGGAAAAAGTGGATGCGTTGTTGAAGGAGCTGAAATAATGGCGACTAAAACGGCAAAACCCGTGATGACGGATTTGAAAAGTCAGACATTGGTGACTTTACGTACGCTGAAGGAAAAGAATCCAGCGGCGCTAAGCACCTATCAAAGCCTGGGCGGATACGAACAGCTCAAGCGTATCGTGACGCAGAAAGTCAAGGCGACCGAGATCATCAATCAGGTGAAAGTTTCCGGCTTGCGTGGCCGCGGCGGAGCGGGGTTTCCGACTGGTTTGAAATGGAGCTTCATGCCGCGTTATTACGATGGCACCAAGTACCTGGTATGTAACACCGATGAAGGTGAGCCGGGGACGTTCAAAGATCGCGACATCATTCGTTACAATCCACACCAGTTGATTGAGGGTATGGCGATAGCTGCATACACATTGGGTGCTCGCGTTGGGTATAACTATATCCACGGTGAGATTTGGCAGGATTATCAAAGCTTTGAAGCAGCGTTGGCAGAAGCGCGTGCAGCGGGCTTTCTGGGCGAGAACTTATTTGGTACTAACTTCAGTTTTGATTTGTATGCAGTGCATGGTTATGGGGCCTATATCTGCGGCGAAGAAACGGCGTTGATTGAGTCAATTGAAGGCAAGAAAGGCCAGCCGCGCTTCAAGCCGCCGTTTCCAGCAAGCTACGGGGTGTTTGGCAAGCCAACAAACGTCAATAACACGGAAAGCTACACTTCTATTCCCTGGATTTTGCAGCATGGGGGCCAGGCGTTTGCCGAATTGGGGGTGCCGAACTCCGGCGGTAGCAAGATTTTTGCGGTTTCCGGACATGTGGAAAAACCAGGTAACTATGAGGTCAGGATGGGTACGCCATTTGCAGATTTGCTGGCGATGGCAGGCGGCGTTTGGAAAGGACGCAAGCTCAAGGCGGTCATTCCTGGAGGGCCTTCTACAGCCGTATTGCCGGCTGAGAAAATTATCACAGCTACGATGGATTATGATGGCTTGAGTAAAGCTGGATCGAGTTTGGGCGCGGGCTCCATGATCGTGATGGATGAGACGGTATGCATGGTCAAGACACTGAAGCGCCTGAGTTATTTTTTCTATGAAGAAAGTTGCGGCCAATGTACGCCTTGCCGTGAAGGTACTGGCTGGGTCTACCGCGTTATCAAACGTATCGTGGATGGTCAAGGTCGCATGGAGGATCTGGATTTGTTGTCGGATGTTTGCAATAACATCTCTGGCCGCACTATTTGTGCCTTGGGCGACGCAGCGGCGACTCCGGTGCTAAGTTTTATTGAACACTTCCGGCCAGAGTTCGAATATTACATTCAGCATGGCAAAAGCATGATTGACGGTAAATGATATGCTAGAGATAGAAATAGACGGTAAAGCGGTTCAGGTAGAGCATGGCACAACGATTATTGATGCTGCAGACATGCTCGGCATTCCTATTCCGCGCTTTTGCTATCACCCTAAACTTTCGGTAGCGGCTAACTGCCGGATGTGTCTGGTGCAAGTCGAGAAGTTTGCCAAGCCACTTCCGGCCTGCGCGACACCGGTTGCTGATGGCATGAAAATATTTACGCGTAGTAAGGCGACTGTCGAGGCGCAACAAAGCGTGATGGAGTTTTTGCTGATTAACCATCCGCTGGATTGTCCGATTTGCGACCAAGGTGGTGAATGTGAACTGCAAGATATTGCCGTGGCCTATGGTGCCAGTGGGGCGCGCTACAAAGAAGAGAAGCGCGTCGTACTTAACAAGAATATCGGTCCGCTTATCAGTACCGACATGACTCGTTGTATCCAGTGCACCCGTTGTGTGCGCTTTTTGCAGGAGATTGGTGGCATGCAAGAGCTTGGCATGGTGGGTCGCGGCGAGCATGCTGAAATTACCGCATACATCGATAAGAGCGTTAACTCTGAATTGAGCGGCAACATCATCGATTTGTGTCCTGTCGGCGCTTTGACCAGCAAGCCGTTCCGCTATACGGCACGTAGCTGGGAACTGGTGCGTCGTCCCAGCATTGCACCGCATGATGGACTGGGCTCACACATTGAAGTGCATGTTAAAGACAATAAAGTCATGCGCGTTTTGCCGCGCGTGAAAGAATCCATTAACGAGTGCTGGCTGTCGGATCGTGACCGGTTCTCTTACGAAGGCCTAAACAGCCCAGATCGCCTGAAAGTGCCGATGATCAAACATAACGGCACATGGGTTGAAACAGACTGGAAGACTGCGTTGGAGTTTGCTGCCGGGCAGTTAAAGGATATCACCAGCCATCATGGCAAAGATGCATTGGGTGTGTTGGTTTCGCCCAATAGCACGATGGAAGAAGGATATCTGCTGAAAAAAATTGCCGATGGCATGGGCTGCGGCAATATTGATTATCGCTTGCGACAGACTGATTTTCGAATGGACGGCAAGCGTGTGGGCACGCCTTGGATGGGCTGCAATGTCGATGACCTGGGTAGACTCGATCGTATTCTGATCATCGGCTCCAATTTGCGCAACGAACATCCGTTGCTGGCGCAGCGTTTCCGCAAGTCGGTGGATAATGGTGCCGAACTATCCATTGTCAGTCCGCTCGATAACAATCCTTTGATGCCGGTTGCGCATAAGGCGATTGTCAGACCAAGCGATATGGTCAACGTGTTGGGACAGATTCTTAAGGCCATGTCCGGCTTGCAGCGGTTATCCTTATGCTTGCCGCCTTCCATGAACAAATGGCTCGAAGGTATTGAAGTGCAGCCTAACATACAGGCAATGGCAGAAAGCCTGGCCGGTATGGGTAAAGATATGGATCTGATTGCGCCGCGCGTAGGGATTTTTCTGGGTACGCTGGCGTTGACAGACCCGCGTTTCACCGAGATGTATAGTCTCGCGGAAGCGATTGGGGGTGTTTGTGGTGCAAAAGGGGGTATTTTACCATCGGCAGCTAACAGTACCGGGATGCATATGATGGGCGTGATGCCGACACCGACAGGCATGCATGCCAGAGCGATGCTGGAAGTGCCACGCAAAGCTTATCTGTTGCTAAATATCGAGCCGGAGCTGGATTGCCAGCATGCTGCCCTGGCCAAGAAAGCCATGGTGCAGGCCGAGTGCGTAGTGGCTTTGACGGCCTTTAAATCCCCAGCGTTGGATGATGCGGATGTATTGCTGCCAATCGCGCCCTTCACTGAAACTTCCGGCACTTTCATGAGTATGGAAGGGCGCGTACAAAGTTTTTCCGCAGTGACCAAGCCGCTGGGTGAATGCCGCCCGGGCTGGAAGGTGCTGCGTGTGCTGGCAAATACATTGGGTTTGCCAGGTTTTGAATTCAACAGTTCCGAAGAGGTCAAGGATGCAATCTTTGGTGGCGAGAAGCCTTCCGTCGTTGTGCGTCGCAACTTGAATAATAATCTAAAAGAGTTAGTTGAGATTCAGGCAAAAATAACGCCAATAGGTTTGCGGCGTATTGGCGAAGTACCGCAATATGAGTCAGATCCTATCGTAAGGCGCGCGACGTCTCTGCAAAAAACCAAGTACAACATCAAGCCGATGGCGCGCATGTGTGCAGCGCAGATGAAGGCTCTCGGTGTCGAGCATGGGGATACCGTACTTGTCAAGCAGGAAAAGGGTAGTGCGGTGTTGCAGGTTCGGCTGGATAACCATGTGGCAATGGGTTGTGTGCGAGTTGCGGCTTCACACGAAGATACGATTAGCCTGGGCGATTTGATGGGCGAGATAGAAGTGGAAAAAATCACCGAGGATCAGGCGCAGTTTATGCGGACAGCAATCATGAAAGCGCTAAGCGAATGAGTATGGATAATCTGTACATAGTCTTGTGGACGCTAGCAAAAATCATTGCCATCATCTTGCCATTAATGCTCGGCGTGGCGTATTTGACTTATGCCGAGCGCAAAGTGATTGGCTATATGCAGGTGCGTATTGGCCCGAATCGTGTTGGCCCGTATGGCTTGCTGCAGCCGATTGCCGATGGCGTGAAACTATTGTTCAAGGAGATTATTCACCCGACGGCCTCCAATAAAGGCTTGTTTCTGATAGGTCCTATCCTATCGATCGCGCCTGCACTGGCAGCGTGGGCAGTGATCCCGTTCGATGCGACTTTGGTGTTGGCGAATACTGATGCCGGTTTGCTCTACATTTTGGCGATGACTTCCGTGGCAGTTTATGGCGTCATCATTGCCGGTTGGGCATCCAATTCTAAATACGCGTTTCTGGGCAGTTTGCGCTCTGCGGCGCAGATTGTGTCTTACGAGATTGCAATGGGTTTCGCGCTGGTAGGGGTGCTGATGTGTGCCAATTCCCTGAATCTTGGCAAAATTGTAATGGGACAGGCAGGCGGGTTCTGGCACTGGTACTTCATTCCGCTGTTCCCGCTGTTCGTGGTGTATTTTATCAGTGCGGTGGCAGAAACTAACCGCGCACCATTCGACGTGGCGGAAGGTGAGTCGGAAATTGTAGCCGGTTTCCATGTGGAGTATTCCGGCATGGCGTTCGCTTTATTCTTTCTGGCAGAGTACGCCAATATGATTTTGGTATGCGCACTTGCTGCACTCATGTTCCTGGGTGGATGGCTGTCACCGTTGCCATTTTTGCCGGACAGCGTGCTTTGGTTGTTGTTTAAAATTGCTGCGCTTTTGTTCTTCTTCCTGTGGTTCCGCGCCACTTTCCCGCGCTATCGCTATGACCAGATTATGCGCCTGGGCTGGAAGATATTCATTCCGATTACCTTGGTATGGATCATTTTTGTTGGCGGTATGATGCAGACCCCATGGGGATATTTGTTCCACTAAATCAAATGATTAGACAAATAAAACAGACATTGAACAGCTTGATGCTATGGGAGCTGCTGAAAGGCATGGCGCTTACAGGCCGCTATTTTTTCGCCAGAAAGATCACGATACAGTATCCGGAAGAGCGTACGCCACAGTCCAACCGTTTCCGCGGCTTGCATGCTTTGCGTCGTTACCCAAATGGTGAAGAACGCTGCATCGCTTGCAAGCTTTGCGAGGCGGTTTGCCCGGCTATGGCAATCACGATCGAATCCGAGCAGCGTGCTGATAATACACGCCGCACCACAAGATATGACATTGATCTGACCAAGTGCATTTTCTGCGGCATGTGTGAAGAAAGCTGTCCGGTGGATTCGATTGTTGAGACGCGTGTGTTCGATTATCACGGGGAACAGCGCGGTGACCTGGTGTACACCAAAGAAATGTTGCTGGCCGTGGGTGATAAATATGAAAAACAGATTGCCGCAGACCGCGCGCAAGATAAGGCTTACAGGTAGTTAGCAATGATGCAATTCACTGACATCGTATTTTATGTGCTAGCCGCAATCCTGCTGTATGCGGGCTTGCGTGTCATAACCACGCGTAATCCGGTGCATGCTGCATTGCACCTGGTGTTGGCGTTTTTTACTGCGGCAGGCATCTGGCTGATGCTAGAGGCTGAGTTTCTGGCGATTGCGTTGGTGCTGGTGTACGTGGGCGCGGTGATGGTGCTGTTCCTGTTTGTGGTGATGATGCTGGACATTAATCTGGACAAACTGCGCGAAGGCTTTTGGTCAAATTTGCCTGTTGCCGTGACGGTCGGCGTCTTGATGGCTGGTGAAATGGCGATGGTGTTTAGCAGCAAGTTTCTCGTGGCGGGCAAAGTAGCGGCGCGTCCTGCCGAATATAGTAATACGGCTGACCTGGGACGTGTGCTGTATACGGATTATCTCTTGGCTTTTGAACTGGCTGCGGTTGTGCTACTGGTAGCAATTATTGCTGCTATCGTACTAACTTTGCGTGATCGAGGTGACAGCAAGAAACTGGATCCGTCAGAACAAGTCGCCGTCAAACGTAACGACCGCTTGCGCATCGTGAAAATGGCTGCTGAGGTTGAGCAGGCGCAGGAGACGAAAGAATGATTGGATTGTCGCATTATTTGGTACTGGGCACTTTACTGTTTGCCATCAGCGTGGTGGGCATCTTCCTGAACCGCAAGAACGTGATTGTGCTGTTGATGTGTATCGAATTGATGCTGCTGGCGGTCAATCTGAACTTCGTGGCGTTCTCGCATTACCTGAACAATATTGCCGGCCAAGTGTTCGTATTTTTCATTTTAACGGTCGCTGCGGCGGAATCCGCAATTGGCTTGGCGATACTTGTGGTGTTGTTCCGTAATTGGCGCACGATCAATGTGGATGATTTGGATAGCCTGAAAGAGTAATGATGATTTCAACGAATCTGCTAGTCTGGATTCCTGTTCTGCCTTTGCTGGCAGCGGCGGTGGTTGGCCTGTTTGGAAGCAAGCTGCCGCGTGCGGCAGCGCATGTGTTGACAATCGCCGGGGTGGGCGCCGCATTCGCGCTTTCTGTATCTGTGCTTTGCAAAACGCTTGATGGCGCGACCTATAACCAGAACCTTTATACCTGGCTAACAGCAGGTAATTTGCAATTCCATGTTGGTTTTATGGTGGACAACCTCACCAGCATGATGATGGTTGTGGTGACCTTCGTATCGCTGATGGTGCATGTCTATACCATTGGCTACATGGAAGAAGACCCGGGTTATTCACGCTTTTTCAGCTATATCTCCTTGTTCACGTTCTCCATGTTGATGCTAGTAATGAGCAACAACTTCATGCAGTTGTTTTTTGGTTGGGAGGCTGTCGGCTTGGTTTCCTATTTGTTGATCGGCTTCTGGTACACTCGCCCCACGGCGATTTACGCCAACCTAAAAGCGTTCCTAGTTAACCGCGTGGGTGATTTCGGCTTCCTGCTGGGTATCGGCATGGTGCTGCATCACTTTGGTAGCTTGGATTATTCTACCGTCTTTCAAGCCGCTCCTACTATGGCGGATACGGTAGTGAGTCTGCTGCCGGGTGTCCCATGGTCATTGATGACCGTGACCTGCCTGCTATTGTTCGTCGGCGCGATGGGTAAATCTGCACAGGTGCCGTTGCACGTGTGGCTGCCGGATTCTATGGAAGGCCCCACGCCGATTTCTGCCTTGATTCACGCCGCGACGATGGTGACGGCAGGTATCTTTATGGTGGCACGCATGTCGCCGTTGTACGAGCTTTCCACCACCGCGCTTTCCACGGTCATGGTCATTGGCGCAGTTACCGCATTGTTCATGGGTTTCCTGGGGGTTATCCAGAACGACATCAAGCGTGTCGTGGCATATTCCACGCTGTCACAGTTGGGCTATATGACCGTAGCATTGGGCGCATCAGCCTATTCGGTGGCGATTTTCCACCTGATGACACATGCATTCTTCAAGGCTTTGCTGTTCCTGGGCGCTGGCGCGGTCATCATGGGCATGCACCACGATCAGGATATTCGCCATATGGGTAACCTGAGAAAATACATGCCGGTGACATGGGCGACGTCTCTGATTGGCTCGCTGGCGCTGATCGGCACACCTTTTTTTGCAGGGTTCTATTCTAAAGACAGCATCATCGAGGCAGTTCACGCTACGCATTATCCCTGGGTTAGTGGCTTTGCCTATTTCGCCGTATTGGCAGGTGTTTTCGTGACGGCCTTTTACAGTTTCCGCATGTACTTCCTAGTGTTCCATGGTAAGGAAAAATGGCGCGAGGTGAAACATGATGCGCATCACGATGATGACCATCATCACGGTTTAGGGGCGCAAGATGACCCGCACGAGCCGAGCTGGGCGGTCAAGCTACCATTGATTTTGCTGGCAATTCCTTCGTTGGTGATTGGTTATATTGCAATTGAGCCGATGCTGTTCGGACATTTCTTCCAAGGTGTGATTGCCGTGAACCATGCAGAGCATGGTGCGATGCGCGAGATTACCGAACATTATGCACATCACTTGCACAGCCCAGCAGGTATGGCGTTACACGGTTTCATGACCTTGCCGTTCCTGCTGGCTGCCAGCGGCGTGGCTTTGGCCTGGTTCTTTTATACCAAGCGCCCGGATATCCCGGCAGTATTACAGACGCGCTTTGCAGTAATCAATCGTATTCTGGAAAACAAATACGGATTTGATGCGTTCAACGAGAGATTCTTCGCTGGTGGCGCGCGTTGCCTGGGCACACAGTTGTGGCAAATCGGCGATGTGAAGCTGATTGACGGCGCGATTGTGAACGGCACGGCCAATAGTATTGCCAAGCTGGCGCAGATCGTGCGCAAACTGCAGACCGGCCGTATCTATCATTACGCTTTCGCCATGATTATTGGCGCATTTATCTTGCTGACATTTATTAGGTTCGTGCATTGATGGCTTATCCGATTCTAAGTGTTTCAATCTGGCTGCCAATCCTGGCGGGCATTGTCGTGTTAATGCTGGGCAGTGATAAACGCGCCTGCTTCACCCGCTGGCTGGCGCTGGCTGGCAGCATGGCATCATTGCTGGTGACACTGCCGCTTTATACCCGATTCGATTATGCAGAGAGTGGATTCCAGTTTCAGGAGCTGTCCGAATGGATTCCGGCTTTTAATATTCACTATCACTTGGGGGCAGATGGTTTTGCTGTGCCGCTAATTCTATTGACCGCGCTGATTACCGTGATTGTGGTGATTGCGGCATGGGAAGTGATTGAGAAGAACATCGCGCAGTACATGGCGTGTTTCCTCATTATGAGCGGTCTAATGATAGGCGTGTTCAGTGCGCTGGATGCGATTCTGTATTACGTGTTCTGGGAGGCGATGCTGATCCCGATGTTCCTGGTGATTGGTATATGGGGCGGCCCAAACCGTGTGTATGCCACCATCAAGTTCTTCCTCTATACTTTGCTTGGCTCCTTGCTGATGCTAGTGGCGTTTATCTACCTGTATCACAAAACCGGCAGTTTCGAGATTATCGATTTTTATCAGGTACCGCTTGATCTGACCGCGCAGAAACTGATTTTTATGGCATTCTTTGCTGCGTTCGCGGTCAAGATCCCTATGTGGCCAGTACATACCTGGTTACCGGATGCGCATGTAGAGGCACCAACAGGCGGCTCTGTCGTGCTGGCAGCCATTATGCTGAAACTGGGTGGCTACAGCTTTCTGCGGTTTGCGATGCCAATTGCACCGGATGGTGCACATGCCTTGAGCGGCATGATGGTTACATTATCTCTGATTGCGGTGGTCTATATCGCTTTAGTTGCTTTGGTCCAGAAGGATATGAAAAAGCTGATTGCCTATTCGTCCATCTCGCACATGGGCTTTGTAACGCTGGGATTTTTCATTTTCAATCCACTGGGGCTGGAAGGTGCGATGGTGCAGATGATCTCTCACGGTTTTATTTCAGCTGCGATGTTCCTGTGTGTCGGTGTGCTGTATGATCGCGTCCACAGCCGCGAAATCTCGGCATACGGCGGGGTAGTGAATACGATGCCTGTGTTCGCGGCGTTTGCAGTGCTGTTTGCAATGGCAAATAGCGGTTTGCCAGCGACATCGGGTTTCGTGGGTGAGTTCATGGTGATACTTGGTAGCTTGCAGGCGAATTTCTGGTATGCGTTTTTGGCTGCCACTACACTGATATTTGGCGCGGCTTACACCCTGTGGATGGTGAAACGCGTGTTCTTTGGCGCAGTAGCAAACCACCACGTGGCTGAGTTGCAAGACCTGAACCGTCGTGAGTTCCTGATTCTGACAGTGCTGGCGATTTTGGTCATTGGTTTTGGTGTTTATCCCAAGCCGATTACGGACATGACGCATGCCACGACATTGCAATTCTTACAGCATATGGCAACCCCGAAATTGCCGCAAGCAGGGCTTTGATTCATGGATAGTATACAAACGGATTTGATAACAGCACTGCCAGAATTGGTGGTGTTGGCGATGGCGATGGTGGTGTTGCTGGCCGATTTCTTTATCAGTGCCAAAAACCGTATTCTAGTATATGCGCTGACGCAACTGACTTTGTTGGGAGCTGCTTTTGCCGTAGTAAAAACGCATACGCCAGCAGTGGGTTATGCATTTACAAGTATGTGGGTAGATGACTCATTAGGCGATGTGCTCAAGCTGATGACGCTGTTTGGTACGTTTATCATGCTGGTATACACCCGGCAATATATGCAACTCAGGGGAATGTATCGAAGCGAGTATTACGCGTTGGTACTGTTTGCCTTATTGGGCATGATGGTGATGATCTCCGGTAATAATTTGTTGACCATCTATATCGGGCTGGAATTGTTGTCATTGAGTCTTTACGCATTGGTAGCGTTGAATCGCGATAGCTTGTCAGCCAGCGAGGCGGCAATGAAATATTTCGTGCTGGGCGCGCTGGCCAGCGGTATGTTGCTGTACGGCATGAGCATGATCTATGGTATGACCGGTACGCTGGATTTGGGAGACATCATTGTCGCACTTCGGGATGCACCTGCCAGAAACCCGGTATTGGTGATGGGGCTGGTGTTTGTGGTGGCTGGGATTGGCTTCAAGTTTGGTGCGGTACCTTTCCAGATGTGGGTGCCGGACGTCTATCAAGGCTCGCCAACAGCAATTACTTTGCTGGTGGGGTCTGTGCCCAAGTTTGCCGCATTTGCCATGACAATCCGCTTGCTGGTACAAGGTTTGCAGCCGCTGGCGGAAGATTGGTCACAGATGCTGCTGATAATGGCGGTGTTGTCCATCGCGATTGGTAATATCACCGCAATCGCGCAAACTAACCTCAAGCGCATGCTGGCATACTCCACCATTTCGCATATCGGCTTTTTGCTGTTCGGCCTAATGAGCGCGAGCCTGAATGGTTATGCCTCCAGCATGCTATATATCAGTGCCTATGTGCTGATGACACTGGCAGGCTTCGGTATGATTATACTGTTATCCCGTCAAGGTTTTGAGGCGGATAAACTGGAAGACCTGAAAGGCCTTAACCAGCGCAGCCCATGGGCAGCTTTTTTGATGCTGATTACGATGTTCAGCATGGCAGGAGTGCCGCCTACTATTGGCTTCTATGCCAAATTCACCGTGCTGCAAGCGGCATGGCAAGCAGGGTTTACTTGGGCTGTAGTGTTTGCGGTGCTTATGGCAGTAATAGGGGCTTTCTATTACTTGCGCGTCGTGAAGCTTATGTATTTTGATCAGCCAGTAAGCCATCACTCTATAGATGTGTCGCTTGAAATGAGAGCTTTGTTGAGTTTGAATGTCTATAGCCTTGTGTTAATAGGTATCATGCCCCAAACATTGATGGCGATATGTGCTTCAGCAGTTCTTACTAGTTTGCAGTAATCAGTAATCATCATGACGCAAAATATTTTATTGCTATTGATGTTCATGATAGCAAATGTGCCTTGTTTGTCTGACCGTATTTTCCTTGTGATGCCACCTAAGAGCTCTCCTAAAAACATCGGATGGTGTTTGCTGGAACTGGTGGTTTATTATGGTGCAATCATCTCGTTGGCTACTTATGCGGAGGCTCGCATATTAGGTAATGTTGCGATGCAGGGATGGGAATTCTATACGGTAACAGTAAGCCTATTTTTCGTATTTGCTTTCCCAAGCTTTATTTATAAAGCGCTTTGGAAATAAACAAAAACAAAACGCCCATATTAATGCAGGGCGTTTTGTGTGGTGCTGGTTATTTAATATAGTTATTGTTTGTAAATAACCCTACCGTCCCCAAGCTTGTGGTTGCCACAATTCACAGCCTTGGTGACGCAGTTGCTCACAACACCTTGTATTACTTTTTCATCCCATCCATTTACCCAGCCGCCGTGCATGGAGTAGCCGCTGTTGTAGTCGGTTTTCTGGTAATTGTCACTGGATAAGCGCCAATTTTTGGTGCCTTCGGCCGAGGTTACCTTGTAATAGACATGTAGGCCGATAGCTGGGATGGCAACCGGGTGCGTTGCTGGGCAGGAATATTTCCATATGAACTGACCATTCCGTGAAGATGCTGTCTTAACTAAATCATAGGACATATGAGATATGTGATCCGCGCTGTCTAAATTCTTGCCGTCCCAGCACTGTGGAAAGGAAACACTAGCTATGATGGTGCCGCCTTGAGGGCAAGCGGGGATTTGTTTCAGTACTTGTGTTGGGTATGCTTTCCCTAATACTTGCCCTGTTGCAGAACGGCAAATGTAACTAATGTTATGCGCTTCTGCTTCGGATTTGGCTTTTGGATTTCCGGCAATTAGCTTCAAGGCTTTAGGTGGCGGCAGAATATGGCTATTCACAGGATCTGTATATCCGACTAGTCCAGACTTGTAATACCATAATCCGAGGTCTGGTACCAAAGCCGCTTTGCTTGATGTGTCAATCATGGACGGCACCCAGTAAGCTGACCGATTGGCAATGCCGCCTCGGCAAGTACTGTTCCCGATATTAGCCAGATTATTAATGTCAGATTGCGCGTTGACAGATGAATTGCCAAAGTACGTATGGTGAGGTGCTGCGTTCTTTTGATTGGGGAAAACGATGGGGTCGTCATTGTTCATGTGCGACGGTTTGCAATCAATCCTGAAGTCGCCGCTCCCTGCCACAGGAAACTCGCCGGTGTTTTTGATCAGTAAAGTGCTGTAACCAGTGACTGGTACCATATTTTTGCTCACGTCTACAGCTGGCATCAGTTCTTTTTGAATGATAGTAGAGTACGAACTTGTGGTTGAGGGTGTTGTTGAACCGCCGGTAGTTGTTGTGCTTGCGCCAGGTGGCGGTTGGTCGGAATAGACTGTATTCCCGTTAGCATCCTTATATGTATAAATGCTGTCTCTTATACACATCTAGATGTGTATAAGAGACAGCTCATTAGGCGATGTGCTCAAGCTGATGACGCTGTTTGGTACGTTTATCATGCTGGTATACACCCGGCAATATATGCAACTCAGGGGAATGTATCGAAGCGAGTATTACGCGTTGGTACTGTTTGCCTTATTGGGCATGATGGTGATGATCTCCGGTAATAATTTGTTGACCATCTATATCGGGCTGGAATTGTTGTCATTGAGTCTTTACGCATTGGTAGCGTTGAATCGCGATAGCTTGTCAGCCAGCGAGGCGGCAATGAAATATTTCGTGCTGGGCGCGCTGGCCAGCGGTATGTTGCTGTACGGCATGAGCATGATCTATGGTATGACCGGTACGCTGGATTTGGGAGACATCATTGTCGCACTTCGGGATGCACCTGCCAGAAACCCGGTATTGGTGATGGGGCTGGTGTTTGTGGTGGCTGGGATTGGCTTCAAGTTTGGTGCGGTACCTTTCCAGATGTGGGTGCCGGACGTCTATCAAGGCTCGCCAACAGCAATTACTTTGCTGGTGGGGTCTGTGCCCAAGTTTGCCGCATTTGCCATGACAATCCGCTTGCTGGTACAAGGTTTGCAGCCGCTGGCGGAAGATTGGTCACAGATGCTGCTGATAATGGCGGTGTTGTCCATCGCGATTGGTAATATCACCGCAATCGCGCAAACTAACCTCAAGCGCATGCTGGCATACTCCACCATTTCGCATATCGGCTTTTTGCTGTTCGGCCTAATGAGCGCGAGCCTGAATGGTTATGCCTCCAGCATGCTATATATCAGTGCCTATGTGCTGATGACACTGGCAGGCTTCGGTATGATTATACTGTTATCCCGTCAAGGTTTTGAGGCGGATAAACTGGAAGACCTGAAAGGCCTTAACCAGCGCAGCCCATGGGCAGCTTTTTTGATGCTGATTACGATGTTCAGCATGGCAGGAGTGCCGCCTACTATTGGCTTCTATGCCAAATTCACCGTGCTGCAAGCGGCATGGCAAGCAGGGTTTACTTGGGCTGTAGTGTTTGCGGTGCTTATGGCAGTAATAGGGGCTTTCTATTACTTGCGCGTCGTGAAGCTTATGTATTTTGATCAGCCAGTAAGCCATCACTCTATAGATGTGTCGCTTGAAATGAGAGCTTTGTTGAGTTTGAATGTCTATAGCCTTGTGTTAATAGGTATCATGCCCCAAACATTGATGGCGATATGTGCTTCAGCAGTTCTTACTAGTTTGCAGTAATCAGTAATCATCATGACGCAAAATATTTTATTGCTATTGATGTTCATGATAGCAAATGTGCCTTGTTTGTCTGACCGTATTTTCCTTGTGATGCCACCTAAGAGCTCTCCTAAAAACATCGGATGGTGTTTGCTGGAACTGGTGGTTTATTATGGTGCAATCATCTCGTTGGCTACTTATGCGGAGGCTCGCATATTAGGTAATGTTGCGATGCAGGGATGGGAATTCTATACGGTAACAGTAAGCCTATTTTTCGTATTTGCTTTCCCAAGCTTTATTTATAAAGCGCTTTGGAAATAAACAAAAACAAAACGCCCATATTAATGCAGGGCGTTTTGTGTGGTGCTGGTTATTTAATATAGTTATTGTTTGTAAATAACCCTACCGTCCCCAAGCTTGTGGTTGCCACAATTCACAGCCTTGGTGACGCAGTTGCTCACAACACCTTGTATTACTTTTTCATCCCATCCATTTACCCAGCCGCCGTGCATGGAGTAGCCGCTGTTGTAGTCGGTTTTCTGGTAATTGTCACTGGATAAGCGCCAATTTTTGGTGCCTTCGGCCGAGGTTACCTTGTAATAGACATGTAGGCCGATAGCTGGGATGGCAACCGGGTGCGTTGCTGGGCAGGAATATTTCCATATGAACTGACCATTCCGTGAAGATGCTGTCTTAACTAAATCATAGGACATATGAGATATGTGATCCGCGCTGTCTAAATTCTTGCCGTCCCAGCACTGTGGAAAGGAAACACTAGCTATGATGGTGCCGCCTTGAGGGCAAGCGGGGATTTGTTTCAGTACTTGTGTTGGGTATGCTTTCCCTAATACTTGCCCTGTTGCAGAACGGCAAATGTAACTAATGTTATGCGCTTCTGCTTCGGATTTGGCTTTTGGATTTCCGGCAATTAGCTTCAAGGCTTTAGGTGGCGGCAGAATATGGCTATTCACAGGATCTGTATATCCGACTAGTCCAGACTTGTAATACCATAATCCGAGGTCTGGTACCAAAGCCGCTTTGCTTGATGTGTCAATCATGGACGGCACCCAGTAAGCTGACCGATTGGCAATGCCGCCTCGGCAAGTACTGTTCCCGATATTAGCCAGATTATTAATGTCAGATTGCGCGTTGACAGATGAATTGCCAAAGTACGTATGGTGAGGTGCTGCGTTCTTTTGATTGGGGAAAACGATGGGGTCGTCATTGTTCATGTGCGACGGTTTGCAATCAATCCTGAAGTCGCCGCTCCCTGCCACAGGAAACTCGCCGGTGTTTTTGATCAGTAAAGTGCTGTAACCAGTGACTGGTACCATATTTTTGCTCACGTCTACAGCTGGCATCAGTTCTTTTTGAATGATAGTAGAGTACGAACTTGTGGTTGAGGGTGTTGTTGAACCGCCGGTAGTTGTTGTGCTTGCGCCAGGTGGCGGTTGGTCGGAATAGACTGTATTCCCGTTAGCATCCTTATATGTATAAATGGCTGCATTTGCACTCAGGTTTGCCGCCAATAGCGCTGCTGCCGGCACCAGAAACCAGGACAAGCGTAATACTTGATTTGATATAACCATTCTAATAACCCTCTAATTTACGTACAGTGTGGCCATACTACTTTAGCATTGTTTCGTAAGTCAATGAATTGAAAAAACATATTCTATTAGATTGAAATAAAATAATAATTGGTTATAAACAAACTTTGATTTAAGGTCAAAAAAATCAGACAATAGGCCTAACTTACTGGTTCAATGTTTCTTTAAGGATGGGGTATTATGCGTTTGGATGATGAACGTGAAAGTTCGAATGTCGAAGATCGCCGAGGGAGTGGTTTTTCAATGGGGGGTGGTCGAGGCATCGGCATTGGCACAATAGTATTAGCACTGGTAGCTATGTATTTTGGCATTGACCCGCGCATGGTCATGAATATCGGTCAAGGCATGAGCCAACAACAAGAAGCGCCAGCTAAGCCGATTCCCCAAGGTGACGAAATGGCGAAGTTTGTCGCCAAAGTGCTGGGTAGTACTGAGGATACTTGGGGTAAGATTTTTCAGCATTCCGGTTACGAATATCCTGTGCCTAAACTGGTATTGTTTTCTGGAGCCACCCCAACGGCATGTGGTACAGGGCAGGCAGCCATGGGGCCATTTTATTGTCCAGGAGACCAGAAGGTGTATATAGACTTGGCGTTCTACAACGAAATGAAAAACCGGTTTAATGCGCCAGGTGATTTTGCACAAGCCTACGTGATTGCCCATGAGGTGGGGCACCATATCCAGAATCTGATGGGGACTTCGGAAAAGGTGCAGCAAGCCCGCCAGATGGCGCGCACGGAGGCGGAAGGCAACCAGTATTCTGTCCGGATGGAATTGCAGGCGGATTGTTATGCTGGCGTTTGGGCGCATCATGCAGATGGCGCAAACCGTATTTTGGAGCCTGGCGATGTGGAAGAAGCCATGACCGCTGCTGCAGCGATTGGTGATGACGCATTGCAAAAACAAGCGCAAGGCTATGCCGTGCCAGATAGCTTTACACACGGTACATCCGAACAGCGGATGCGCTGGTTCAATCAAGGGTTGACTAGTGGCGATTTGCGCAAGTGTGACACATTTAACACTTCAGCAGTTTAGATATGCCGTTGGATTTGACCGAAGAGTGTATTTCATCCGAGATAATTGCGTCTGGAGGCATGTTGACAGTCATGCGTGATCAGGTGCGTCTGCCTCATGGACATGTCGGCCAGCGTGAATATGTCATACATCCAGGCGCAGTCGTAGTGGTGCCTATGCTGGCCAACGGGCACGTTATTCTGGAAAGACAGTTCCGTTATCCGCTCAGGCGAGTTTTCATAGAGTTGCCTGCCGGGAAGATAGATACGGGAGAGGATACGTTAGCTACTGGAAAAAGGGAGCTTTTGGAAGAAACTGGCTATCGGGCAAGTCATTGGGTCAAGCTTGGGGCAGTGCATCCATGCATTGGCTATTCCAATGAGGTGATACATGTTTATCTTGCGTACGGTTTGCATGCTGGAGAGCATCGGCCAGATGAGGATGAATCTCTTGAGGTTTTTGAGCAGGGGTTTACGGAAACTCTAGACCAAATCCAATCCGGAGCGATTACGGATGCAAAGACTATTGCGGCTTTGTTTTTGGCTGAGCGATATATCCGGAATAATCCGCTTTAAGCTATTCATATGCTGAACAATAGAACCAGTTTGCTGCTACGAGGGTTTCTGTGTGGCCTGTTATTGAATAGTGTCTTATTCGTTCGTGCTGACGAAAAATTTCCTCCTGCAGCTTGGCTGCGCGATCTTAAGCAAGAGGCGATGTCCGCTGGAGTTTCAAGGCAGACCGTTAATACCACGCTTAAAAGTGCCAGGCTGCTTCCGCAGGTAGTGCAAATGGATCGTGGACAGCCGGAATTTATCACGCCGTTCATGGATTACGTGGCCAAACGCGTGACAAGGCAGAAAATCTCGCAAGGGCGAGATATGCTTCAACAACATGCTTCATTGTTGATGAGGATTGAGAAGCGATATGGAGTTCCCACAAGCCTGTTAGTGGCTTTTTGGGGAATGGAGACTAACTACGGCGCCAATCAAGGTGATTTTGCCTTGCCTTCTACCTTGATGACTTTGGCTTACGATGGCCGCAGAGCATCTTTTTTTCGGGAGCAATTAATCGATGTCATGCGCATCGCTGAGGCAGGGCATGCACCTGTCAAGTCTTTGCGCGGCTCATGGGCAGGTGCGTTGGGCCATATGCAGTTTATGCCTTCTACGATGCTTCGTTATGGGGTAGATGCCGATGGCAACGGTAAAATTAACTTGAAAGACTCTTTGCCAGACGCACTTGCTTCTGCTGCCAATTATCTTAGCCGAATGGGCTGGAAAGCAAGCGAGCCTGCGATGATGGAGGTGACGTTGCCGATGGAGTTTGATTATGCACTGGCACAATTAACGCTCAAAAAACCCACTGCTGAATGGTCAGCCTTGGGAGTGACGAAGGTGGATGGCAGCGCATTGCCTGAGGTGGGGCAAGCCGCCATTCTGCTGCCGCAAGGGTGGCAGGGGCCGGCATTGATGGTATTTCCCAACTTCGAAGTGGTGATGGATTGGAACCGCTCGGTGAATTACGCGCTCTCCGTGTTGCACTTATCGAATAACTTGCTTGCGGACAGTGAGTTGCAGGGCGGTATGGTTGCAGCATCGGAGGCGATGAGCTTTAATCAAATGTGGGCTTTGCAGCTCAAGCTGAACGCCTTGGGTTTCGATTGTGGGTCGCCGGACGGATTCCCTGGGTTGAGGACCCAGGCGGCAATCCGGCAATATCAGGCCAGTCAACAGCTACCACAGGACGGCTATGCCAGTCCTGATTTGCTGGAAAGATTGCTTTCAGATGAGCCTGGAGTCGCGTTGTCTGAACCAGCCAGTCAGGCTAACTCTGGGGTGGCTCGCAGGTAATACCTCGTGGATGAATTCACTGGACATGAAAGCAACTAGTCTGCCGCCCATCGGAAAAATATCCAGTTGATTACCTTCGGGCAAATACATGCGTAGTTGCCCTCCAAAGGCTTCTTGCCAATCGGTATTTAGATAAAGCACACAACTGATTTGTCTTAAGGCATTTCTTCCTTGGCTGAACTGGTCAAGATGTTTTGCATAGCGGGTGCCAATGGGGTATATCGCCAAATGTGCTTCCAGTTCATGTAAATTGAAAAAAAGCTGCTGGTTAAGTGCCTGCTGCAAAGCACGCATTTTTTGCAAGTAAGTTTGTACGCAAAGGGATGGGTCATCATCGCGAAGCCACATGATATGGTCACCACGGATGGCATTATGATTTGCCTGTAACCCCGTCCCGGCAAGTTTCATGTGCCCGCCCTGCAGCAACTTCTCAGCATGTTTCTTCAGCGCTTCGATGGTACTTGTCGGGAGAAAGTGATCACTGATGGCATAACCTTGTTTGGTGATAGCTTGAATGATGGGCGAAAAATCCTGAGTGTGCATAGATCGGTATTATACTGGTTAGTGTTTGCGTCGCTGGTGGCAATACGATAAAATTCAGCCTCTTTAGTCGCGTAGCTCAGTTGGTTAGAGCACCACCTTGACATGGTGGGGGTCGTTGGTTCGAGTCCAATCGCGACTACCAAAATTTCGGTCTTGTCACACTGGAGAAAGAAATAGGTGTTAATAGACGCTAAACCATACATTCCCCGGCGCTTAGCACCTCCCCGTTTGCGCCAGCTTAAAGTAACTTTCTATCTATTTGCCATGATGATGGGCTTATATGGCATCACGAATTCTTTACCAGTGGTGGCGGCCCAAGATGCTCTATATCTAAGAGGTAATGCACGCCTTGATGCTCCTATCGCGGAAGCTGAGGTAATGGTCAAGTGCGCGAGCCAGAGTAAGGGAATCTTAACCAAAACAGACCGTGCAGGCAGGTTTGTTATCAAAGCGAAGCATGTCTTGCTACCATGCATGCTGCAAGTGCGCGGTGGCTATGTGGATGGTGCTGAAAATGTAATAAAAGTACATAGTCTTGCTTATAAAAGCGGCAGCGTTAACGTTACACCGGTAACCGATTTGTCATTGGCATATGGGCTTGGCGGTCGGCCGGACACGGTTTTCGATAAGTTCCCGCGGGCGCCTGTATTGTCGCAGCAGGTTGTAGAACAAGGCGTAACATACGTGAAGCAGCAATTGGAGTTAAATCGAATGGGGCAGATATCAGGTGATATTTTTCACACACCATTCCGAGATAAGAGTGAAACCCACCAAGCGATCAGCAACTTGATGGAAAAAATTGCCTTGAGCCAGAGGCCATGGGAAAGTTTTGTCACATTGACTTCCCGTAAAGCGCATTGGCATGAGGCACTTACACCCCCGCCCAGTCGATGGAAATGGAATTTACCATCCACATTGCCGGAGCCTGTTGTTCCGGCGAGCAATCCCATGTCGGAGGCAAAAGCGGAATTGGGGCGCTACCTGTTTTACGATGTGCGCTTGTCTGGTAATAAGAAGTTTTCATGCGCCACTTGCCACTTGCAAGACAAAGCCTTTACGGATGGGAAAGCGCTAGCGGTAGGCTCTACTGGTCAAACGCATCCCCGTAGCTCGCCCTCGTTGGGGAATGCGGCTTATAATGCGCGGCTAACATGGGCTAACCCTTTAGAGCAACAACTGGAAGAGCAAATCAATGCACCAATGTTTGGGACGCATCCCGTGGAGATGGGGGTCAGCGACAAGAACCGACAGGAAGTGATTGGGCGCATTCAGGCGGATAGTTTCTATCAGGCGCAGTTCAAGCGGGCATTTCCTGGGCAGGATAACGTTATGCGATGGGAAAATATCAAGAAGGCAATCTCAACGTTTCAACGCACATTGCTAACGGGAAATAGCCGATATGACAAGCATATCCGGGGTGAGAAGGGTGTGCAGTGGAGCGCGGCAGAAGAAAATGGCTACGCGTTGTTTTTTACGAGGGCAAATTGCTTTATTTGTCATGGTAGCTTTAACTTCAATGATGCGGATACCTACAAGAACGGGCCTCCACCTGATATCCGCTTTCATAATACAGGCTTGTTCAATATCGGGGGTACAGGGGCTTTCCCAAAGCGAAACAGAGGGATATTCGAATTCACCAAAAAAGCTTCCGATATGGGTAAGTTCCGTGCACCAACTTTACGCAATATCGCTTTGACTGCGCCTTATATGCATGATGGCTCTATTTCCACTCTAGAGAAGGTGTTGGATTTTTATGCTGCACACGGTCGTAATATCAAGTATGGTTCCAATGCTGGAGATGGGCGACGCAACCCGCACAAAAGCAAAGATGTGGATGCAATCAAACTGACCGAGCAGGAAAAGGCAGATATCGTGGCTTTCTTGAAAACTTTGACTGATGAGCAATTTTTGACGAATCCAGCATTCTCTGACCCTTTCAAAAAACCATTATAAGCATTTCTGGGTAAAAGATAGATTTTGTTGTAAAAAGACAACGCCACAAAGAATTAATCTGATGTGCTAATTAAGGTTTTGATATATATCAAATGCACAATGGTCAGAACCGATAAAATGCCTCTCAATCAAACCATTATTCATTCAGTAAAAGGGAAATTAAATGATGAAAAAAGCAATCTTGGCAATGACACTGGCTGCAATGTTGGCGCCAGAAATGGCTTCAGCTGAAGCGGGTGATTGGGTAGTGCGTCTGCGTGCTGCAAACGTTGCGCCAAATGAGGATAGCCGATTGGGCAAAACCGTGAATAATTTGCTAGGTGCTCCAGTAATGTCTCCGGGGGCGGAATTGGCAGTAAGTGATAAAGTGATTCCAGAATTAGATATTTCTTATTACTTCACCAAAAATATTGCGGCTGAGTTGATTCTGGCTGTGGGTACACGTCACAACGTAAGTATCCAAAAGGACTCAGTTGGGGCTGTAGGAAATCAGGGTTTAGGCAGTGTTAACTTGTTGCCACCTACTTTAACCGCACAGTGGCACTTTAATCCGGATGGTATGTTTGATCCATATGTGGGAGCTGGTATTAACTACACTATTATGTTGGATCGTAATCTGAAAGGCAGTGCAGGTGCGATTGCTGGCAATAAGATTAAAATCGACAGCGACAGTTGGGGCCCGGCTGTGCAGGCAGGTTTTGACGTTAACTTGAAAGATGGCTGGTTGATTAATGCTGACGTAAAATACGTCAAGTTAGATACCGATGTGAAGTTGAAAGGTGCCGTGACTGGCAACGCTTGGAGAAAAATTGACGACTTGGACATTGATCCATGGGTCATCAGTATTGGCATTGGTAAAAAGTTCTAATTTAAGGTATTCAGCTGGACGACCTAATCCGTCCACCCTCTTGCCCCCATCGCCAGATGGGGTTTTTTTTATTGGTGTTTAGGCACACCATATCCTGATTTTATGGAAAACATCCATCCAGATTGCCGCGCCTGCCGCCAGACTCAAAAAGAGACCGGCTAAGCGCATACTCAAGGCATCTGTGAGCCAGCCCACACCATTTCTAAGTTTAAGCCATAACCAAGGCCCAACTGTTAAGGATATGCTGGTTCCAATTGCAAAAGCCAGCATGTTGATGGCACCGATGATGAAGCTGGCGCTTAAGGAGGAAACCAGCAGCGCAGAATAAAGCAGTCCGCAAGGCAGTAGCGCCCAAGTGATGCCGGTGATAAAAGTTCCGCCCGGCAATGCGGTGATTCTGCGTACTTTTGCCCAGATGGTTTGCCCGAGCTGGTCTGCCCACAGTGGTTGCTTTGCATAAAAAAGTAGCATAAGTCCCCAGCATAAAACCAGGATATGGAAGAAAGTCCAAAGCGGATGCAAGGCCTGTGATTTGTCCGACAGCCAGGCAAGGCTCTTTAAGGAAGCTGCCGCAATTGCGCCCATCATGGCGTATCCTAGCAGGCGGCCGGTATGGAACTTCCACAATTGTGAGCTGCCCTGAGGGGCTTGTTGGATACCGGCACATACCGCACCGCACATGGCGATGCAATGAGGCCCGCCTGCCAGCCCCATCAGAAAGGTGGTGATGGCTAGTGAGAATTGCATGAGAAAGGGTTAGATAATCTTGGAGAAGCGTGCCCTGTTGCGATCTGATTGCAGATAACGGTCGAATTGCATGGCAATGCCACGTACAAAAAACCAACCCATCGGAGTGATTTGCAACCCGCCATCTTCCAGCTCCACCATGCCAGTGCTTTGCATGTCTTCAATAATTTTCAGCTCGTTTGCAAAATACTTTTTAAAGTCAATCATGTAAGCAAGCTCAATGGACTCGTATTGTAACCTACCCTGACACATGATCGCCATAATAACGGCACGTCGCACGATGTCATCGTGCGATAAGGCCAAGCCGCGCACAATGGGAAAACGGTTTTGGTCGAGAAAGTCGTAATATTCTTCCAGCGTTTTGGCGTTCTGACTGTATGTCACGCCCACTTTGCCTATGGAGGAAACTCCCAATCCAATCATGTCGCAATCTGGCTGTGTGCTATAACCTTGAAAGTTGCGATGCAATCGGCCTTGTTGTTTGGCGACAGAGAGTGTGTCATTAGGTAGCGCAAAATGATCCATTCCGATATACACATATCCAGCCGCATTAAAGAAGGCAATTGCCTCGGAAAGCATTGAGATTTTTTCATTGGCTTTGGGCAAATCTTCGGCATGAATGCGCCGTTGTGGTTTGAATCTTTCGGGCAGATGCGCATAAGCATAAAGCGCAATTCTATCTGGTCTGAGT
>OEOF01000002.1_pt1 | contig 46465 bp, 43 predicted proteins | sample 1539701 | NCBI WGS metagenome assembly OEOF01 (sample SAMEA3611561, study PRJEB23397) | activated sludge metagenome | biome: Urban; feature: Wastewater Treatment Plant; material: Activated Sludge | place: Slovenia | collected 2012-09-24 | reverse complement strand
CGTACCCACATGGTCCCCGGTAATCATTTTCACCTGTATGCCAGCAGTGTAGCAATCTTGGATAGATTCCAGCACTTCAGGTCGCGGCGGATCTATCAACCCAATCAGCCCTAACAAAGTGAGTTGATGTTCAGCATCGTCATATGCAAGTACGGTTTGCTGCGGTGTAACTGGCTTCAGCGCCAATGCCAAGACTCGCTGCCCTTGCGAAGCAATAGCATCTACTTGCTGCATCCAGTATTGCCGATCAAGCTGTTCAAACCCTCCACTACTGTTGCTTTGTGCGGCACACATGTCCAGTATCCTTTCCGGTGCGCCTTTAACAAAGATAAATGCCTCCTGCGTGTGATTATGACAAAGTACGGCCATGTAGCGCGTCTTAGCATCAAAGGGGACAACGTCGGTGCGTACCCATTGCAACTTGTGCTGCTGCAGGTCAAATCCTGCTTTTGCGGCAAAAGCCTGCAAAGCACCCTCCATCGGGTCACCCTGCACATGCCACACACCATTTTTCTCTGAAATGACCGCATCATTGCAGAGCGCCGCAACCCGACCCAAATCAACCAGCCTCGAAGGCAGGCGGGCATCCTGCGAGACCTGAATCTCACCTTCTGGCGCGTAACCACTGCCGCTTACCACCCAGGTCCCTTCTGCTGTTGTCAACGATGCAACCATCATCTCGTTGCGTGTCAAAGTACCGGTTTTGTCGGTGCATATCACCGACACGGAACCCAATGTCTCGATTGCCGGCAGATGCCGTACGATGACCTGCCTTTTGGCCATGGCCTGAACGGCAACTGCCAACGTAATGGTCAGCACTGCTGGCAAACCTTCGGGAATAGCCGCGACCGACAAGCCAACCACTGCCATAAAGAGATCGGCGAACGGCAAATGTTCGGCAAAATAACCGAACACCAGCAATAAAGCGGCAATTCCCAGAATCAGCCCTGTTAGCCAGCGCGCAAAGCGACCCATCTGCTGCGTCAACGGCGTTTCCAGCATTTCCACTTCAGACAGCATGCCGCTGATGCGACCGATTTCCGTATTGGCTCCTGTTGCTACCACCACCCCTTTGCCGCTACCCGTGGTGATAAGCGTGCCAGAAAAAGCCATGCCACTCTGGTCACCAAGCGCGGCATTTTCCGGGCTGGCAACAGTGTCTTTCCCCACAGGCACCGACTCACCCGTCAAGATGGCCTCTTGGGCGCTCAGGTTGTGCGTCTCTATCAGGCGCAGATCAGCCGCGACTTTATCCCCGGCTTCCAGCAAGACAATATCACCCGGCACCAATAATTCACTGGGAATCGTAACGTGTTTTCCCTCACGCAGGACACGCGCTTGCAATGCCAGCATATGCCGAATCGCATTCATCGCAGCTTCGGCCTTACCTTCCTGAATAAAACCGATAATGGCATTAGCCACAACCACAACAATAATCACGGCAGTATCCACCGCATGCCCCAGTAACGCCGTCACGACCGCAGAGCCAAGCAGTACGTAAATCAGCACATTGTGAAACTGAAGCAAAAAACGTAGCCAGGCAGAATGCGTATGTTGCTGAGGTAAACTGTTGTGCCCAAATTGCGCAAGGCGCCGTTGAGTTTCAACTTCGTCCAGGCCCGTTTGGGCAGTAGTTTTCAGCGCATCGAAGATATCTTGATGTGATTGATGGTGCCACATGACGTGTAAATTCCCCTTGAAGCAACCATTATTTGAGCAAACTAAAAAATAAGACTCGATTTAAATATAGCAGTTCTATTTTAAATACGCAGGAATACTAAATCCCATACCCCGTGTCCTAGTTTCAGTCCTCGATTTTCGAACTTGGTGAGCGGGCGATAGCCCGGTTTTTCCGCGTAATCCTGAGCGGTATTTTTCAGTTGCTGTTCGGCATTCAGCACTTCCAGCACCCATTCGGCATATTCCTGCCAATCGGTCGCCACGTGAATATAGGCATCAGGCTTAAGCTTTTGGCATAGCAGTTTTACGAATTCCGCCTGAATCAGCCGCCGTTTGTGATGGCGCTTTTTATGCCACGGGTCGGGAAAGAAAATATGCACACCATCCAGACTGGCATCTGGCAGCATGTGCTGCAGCACTTCCACCGCATCGTGCTGGACGATACGAATGTTAGTAAGCGCTAGCTCCTCGATCAGTTTAAGCAGGCTGCCAACGCCAGGCGTGTGTACTTCCACCGCGAGAAAGTCGCAATCCGGCAAGGCTTGCGCGATTTTTGCGGTGGCATCGCCCATGCCAAAACCGATTTCGAGGATTTTTTTGCTGTCTTTTCTGCCAAAAATCTCGTCTAAATCGATGCCCTGAGAGGTATATTCGACGCCATATTTGGGCCAGCCGGTTTCCAGTGCGCGCTCTTGGCCTTTGGTCAAACGGCCTTGGCGCAGCACAAAGCTGCGGATGCGGCGATGTTGCGGATTTGAGTTTTCTTCGAATTCAACCATGGCGCGCATTATACGTCACAAGGTGTGGGATTTATCGCCTTGCATAAAACCGATAAGTGGCTCATCCAGCCCTTTGGTAAACGCGATCACCTTGAACAAATCGCCCATTTCGGCAGGGGAAAGGTATTTTTGCGCGGCAGCGGCGAGCTGCATAAACTGCGGCGAATCGGGCGAGTGCTGCGACAAAATATCCAGAATGCCGCAATTCATTAAAAACTGTGCTTGGGTGATATAGCCTGCGAGGCTTATTCCATGCGCCTCTCCAGCCTGTGCGATTTGCGTGAAATCCACGTGTGCTGTGATATCCTGCAGCCCGACATGGATGAGCGGATTATCGTGCGCATGATGCTGGAAATGGCACATGAGCGTGCCTTGGTTGCGTTGCGGGTGATAATACTCATGCGCAGAAAAACCGTAGTCAATAAGCAGAATCGCGCCGCATTCCAAAGTTTCCGCTAGGCTGCGCATCAGGCCTGATGCAGCCGGGCAGATTTCCGTCACATATCCTTGCGGTAAATCGGTAAAATACTGCGGCAGGCTGGAAGCCAATCTGGATGCGGCGATTGGAGCATCTTGCCAAACAAACCCGTTCTTGAAAGCCACGCCGCGTTCGCGCCAGCCGTCGGCCGTTTTGTGGATAATCTGCACGGGAATCGCATCCAGCACTTCGTTGCCCAGTATTAACCCGTTGAATCTTTCCGGTAAAGTTTCCAGCCAATCCAGCTTTTCAAACAAATCTTTCGGCAGAGCTTTCTTGCAGGTTTCAAGCTGAATATGGCGCAAGTGGTCACTTACTTCCAGAATAAAATAATGCTCGGGAAACACACCTAAATCTTGCAACTCCAACAGTAAATCTGCCGCTAGCTTGCCCGTGCCCGCACCTAGCTCCAGGATGTCTGCCCCGGAAGCCAGCATTGGTGCGGCTTGCAGCTGGACATATTGACACGCGATGGTTTGCGCAAACAAGGGGGAGATTTCCGGCGCGGTAACGAAATCACCGGCCAAGCCAAACTTTTGTGTACCGCCGCTGTAATACCCTAGTGCCGACGTATAAAGCGCCATGTGCATGAACTCCGCAAACGAAATCCAACCACCTGATTGATGAATCTTTTGGCGTATCAGCGCTACAAGCACCTCGCTGTGCGCAAGTTGTACAGGATTGGGAATAGGTAATGCGGCCATAAGCCACTATAATAATCGAAAAGTGAGAAACCCCTTGAACAATAGCCTTTTAAACAAAGTATTCCTGATTACCGGTGGCGCCAAGCGCGTCGGTGCAGCTATCTGTAACGAACTGCACAGTCACGGCGCTAACTTGATGATCCATTACAATAAATCGCATGATGAAGCGCGGGCTTTGCAGGCTAAGCTCAACCTACAGCGTGCAAATAGCGTGGTCATTATTCAGGGAGACTTGCTCAACACCGGCGCCCTGCCCAATCTGGTGTACGAAACGATTACCCATTTTGGCCGCCTGGACGGGTTGATTAACAACGCCAGCAGCTACTTCCCCACCGAGTTAGGCAATATCAACGAAGAGAACTGGCATGACCTGATGGGCAGCAACCTGAAAGCACCCATGTTTCTGGCGCAAGCGGCAGCTGGCGAACTGCGCCGCAACCACGGCTGTATCGTCAACATCACCGACATGCACATTGAGCGCCCGAAAAAAGGCTACATCGTTTACAGCGTAGCCAAAGCGGGGCTGGTTACGCTCACCAAATCGCTCGCGCATGAGCTAAGCCCGGAAGTGCGCGTCAATGCCGTGGCGCCCGGCCCGGTGCAATGGCCGGAAAACAATCCGCAGTTCGACGAAGTCTATCGCCAGCGCGTGATCAATCAAACCCTTTTGAAGCGAATCGGCAACCCGGAAGACATTGCCAAGGCGGTGAAATTCCTGATTGCCGACGCTCCTTTCGTCACCGGCCATGTGCTGGCGGTAGACGGGGGGCGTAGTTTGAACCTTTAAAATCATAGTTCCCGAATGTTTATGAAGCATTACCCCGATAACGTTAGCCAGAATTTCCTGAAACTGCGCAACAGCCTCATCAGCTCGGTCGGCAAGGCCATTGGCGATTACAACATGATCGAAGATGGCGACACCGTGCTGGTGTGTATGAGCGGCGGCAAGGATAGCCACGCCATGCTGATGATTTTGCTGGCTTTGCAGGAACGTGCGCCCATTGACTTCAAGCTCATCGCGATGAATCTGGATCAGAAACAGCCCGGGTTCCCAGCCGATGTGCTACCGCGTTATTTTGAAAAACTGGGCGTGGATTACCGTATTGTAGAGGCGGATACCTACTCCATCGTCAAAGAGAAAATCCCCGAAGGCAAAACCACATGCAGTCTGTGTTCGCGCTTGCGCCGCGGCATTATCTACACCACCGCGCAGCAATTGGGCGCAAACAAGATTGCGCTGGGGCACCACCGGGACGACATCGTACAAACCCTGTTTCTGAATATGTTCTTTGGCGCAAAATTGAAAGCCATGCCGCCCAAGCTCAGCACCAATCGCGGCGAATTCATGGTGATTCGTCCGCTAGCTTATTGCGCGGAGAAAGACATCGCGGCTTACGCGCGTGGCATGCAGTTTCCCATCATTCCTTGTGACTTGTGTGGCAGCCAGGAAAACCTGCAGCGCCAGAAGGTAAAAGAGATGCTCAACGCTTGGGAGCTTGAACAGCCTGGCCGCATCAATAACATCTTCCGCGCCATCGGCAATGTGGAACCGTCACACTTGGCCGACTTTGATCTGTATGATTTCAAGAACCTGAGCCAAGCAAAACCAGAGGATGAAGACCCGCTGTTTGGGGATATTGCTAAAGAAGATAATGCGCTTGCCATCAGCAGCAACGAGGGTAATCGCATTGAATTTACACGCCGTGCAGCAAAAACTGCCTAATTTTTTCAAAAATTCGCAAGTTCCTGTTGTCACAACTCGCGACTGATTGCTATGATGGTTTTCAAATAAATAATTAAACGGTTTCGGATTGTCCAATTTACTCATAGTTGAATCGCCCTCCAAGGCCAAAACGCTCAAGAAATACCTCGGAAAGGATTTCGAGGTTTTGGCTTCTTACGGCCATGTGCGCGACCTGATCCCCAAAAACGGCGCAGTGGATCCGGCCAACCATTTTGCCATGAAGTATGAGGTGATCGATCGCAACGCCAAGCATGTGGATGCAATAGCCAAAGCGGTTAAAACCTGCGATGCGATATATCTGGCAACCGACCCGGATCGCGAAGGCGAGGCGATTTCCTGGCATATCGCCGAAATTCTAAAAGGCAAAAAACTTTTAAAAGATAAAGTGCTCAAGCGCGTGGAGTTCAACGAAATCACGCAAAATGCAGTCAAACATGCCATTGAGCATCCGCGTGATATTTCGATGGATCTGGTGAATGCGCAGCAAGCACGCCGCGCGCTGGATTACTTGGTCGGCTTTAATTTATCTCCGCTATTGTGGAAAAAAATCCGCCGCGGCCTTTCTGCCGGACGTGTGCAAAGCCCTGCGCTGCGCCTGATTGTAGAACGCGAGCTAGAGATTGAAGCCTTCAGAAGCCAGGAATACTGGACAATTCACATGAATGCGCTCAAGCAGCAACATGGCTTTGACGCAAAACTGATACAGCTGGACGGCAAGAAAATCGAGCAGTTCAGCGTGACCAATCACGACCAGCAGGCCGAAATCGTCGGCAAATTGCTGGTGGCAAGTGCGGGTAAAACCACGGTTACCCGGGTCGAAAAGAAACAGCGCAGCCGCAGTCCGGCTGCGCCGTTCACTACATCTACCTTGCAACAAGAAGCTGTGCGCAAGCTGGGCTTTACTACCAGCCGCGCCATGCGTATTGCACAACAATTGTACGAAGGCATTGACGTAGGCGGTGGTACCGTAGGCTTGATTACGTACATGCGTACCGATTCGTTTAGCCTGGCGGCTGAGGCCGTGATGCAGATTCGCGAATACGTGAAGAAAAACTTCGAAGCCGAGTACTTGCCTAAATCGCCGATTATGTACAAAACCAAGGCGAAAAATGCGCAAGAAGCGCACGAAGCGATCCGCCCCACCGATATATTCCGCACACCAGCCAGCGTACGTGCGCATCTCACCGACGAGCAATTCAAGCTATATGAGATGATTTGGAAGCGCTCGCTGGCCTGCCAAATGGCGCAAGCCAAGTTTGATGCAGTGAGCGTGGATTTAAGCATCGGCTCCGAGACCAACCTGTTCCGCGCTTCCGGCCAGACCATGATATTCCCCGGCTTCATCGCGGTATACATGGAAGGTCTGGACGATGAAGAGGAAGAAGGCGAAAGCAAGCTGCCATATCTGGAAACCGGCGAAGTACTGAACGTGGACAAGATTTTTGGCGAACAGCATTTTACCGAACCTCCGCCGCGTTACTCTGAAGCCAGCTTGGTGAAAGCGCTGGAGGAGTATGGCATTGGCCGCCCTTCTACCTACGCCAGCATCATCAGCACACTGCAGGACAGAGAATATGCGTCGCTAGATAAAAAGCGCTTTGTGCCGACGGATGTTGGCCGGGTTGTGAACAAATTCCTGACCGAACACTTTACACGCTATGTAGATTACGATTTCACGGCCAATCTGGAGAACGCGCTAGACAGCGTGGCAGAAGGCGAGCGCGACTGGGTACCGCTGATGGATGAGTTCTGGCAGGACTTTAACCAGACGATTCAGGCCAAGGCCAATGTGGACCGTCCCGGCAACGAGATTCTGGACGAAGCCTGCCCGAAATGCGGCAGGCCGCTACAAAAACAATTGAGCCGCTACGGCAGCTTTATCGGCTGCACTGGCTACAATGCCACGCCTAAATGCGATTACACACGCCGCATCGCCAACGAGGACACGCCTGCCAATAACGAACCGGTCTTCATCGGTAAGGACCCGGAAACCGGCAAGGACATCAGCCTGCTCAACGGCCCTTATGGCCCCTACTTACAGTTTGGCGAAGCGGAAGCAGGCAGCAAGAAAAAGCCAAAACGCGCCAGCATTCCCAAGGAAATTTCAATCGCCAGCGTCAACCTGGAGATTGCGCTACGCTTGCTCTCGCTGCCTAGAGATTTGGGTATGCATCCAGACACCGGCAAAAAGATTGTGGCGAACATCGGCCGTTTTGGGCCTTATGTCAACCACGACGGGAAATTCAAATCCATTCCCAAAACGCACAGCGTGTTTGACATTACGCCAGATGAAGCTATTGCCTTGATTGCGCAAGCCAACAGCGGCCCAACCCCATTGGCGGATTTGGGGTCACACCCAAGCGATGATGGGCGTGTGGAAGTATTTTCCGGTCGCTATGGGCCTTATGTGCAACATGGTGGTGTGCGTGCTACCTTGCCCAAAAACGTGACGCCGGAATCATTGACGCTGGAAGAAGCCTTAAACCTGTTGGCCGAGAAAGCTGCCAAAGAAAGCCCCGCCAAAGGGCGCAGCAAAAGAGCACCTGCCAAAAAGGCCAGCACCAAATCCTCCAAAAAATAAAGCAGCCGATTGGCTGCTTTATTTTTACTTTAGCTAAATATCTGCAAGTTAAGAAATCTTGCCTTCTGCCATCATATCGTTCTGACCGGTTGTCGTTGGCTTGTATTCCTTATTATATTCCACCCATTTACGCACACGGTTGGCATCGCCGATACGTGACAGCTTGCCGTTAGAATCAAGAAAAACCATGATCATCGGTTCACCGCCTACCCGCGCCTGCATGACTAGGCAACGTCCTGCCTCGGAGATATAACCGGTCTTGGACAATCCAATCTCCCACTCACCAGCCCTCACAAGACCATTGGTATTATTAAAGTTAACTGGATAATTGCGTCCTTGCATATAAACCTCATGCGAGGGGCTGGTGGTCGCCATTCTAATTTCCGGATACTGGTAGGCCGCCTGCACCATTTTTGCCAAATCTTCCGCTGTAGAAACATTACCACTATCCAGACCAGTCGGGTCAGCAAAATGCGAATGAGTCATCCCAATTGCATATGCTTTCGCGTTCATGGCTTGCACAAAAGCATATCGGCCACCAGGATAGTTTCGCGCAATTGCAGAAGCTGCGCGATTCTCGGACGCCATCAATGCTAGTTGTAACATATCACCGCGACTAAGCGCTGCGCCCACAGGCAAACGGGAGCTGGAACCTTTGAGATAATCCACATCCTCTGCCGTCACATCAATGGCATCGTCGAGAGAAAGCCCGGCATCCAGCATCACCATTGCCGTCATCAGTTTGGTAATAGACGCGATAGGTGCGGATGTGTTTGTATTTTTGGCGTAAACCACTTCACCGGTATTTTGATTAATGACCAAAGCCTTGCTAGAAGCAAGCTGCAGAATACCACTGCCATCATAGTTCTCGCCCAACATCTCAGAACGCTGTGCTATCCAGGCACGCTGGTTGCGTAAGCGAATTTTCGCCTTATGCGAGCTATACCTGCCTGCTTTGACTTTCAGTGCCTTTACTTTTTTACCTGCTTTATAGCTGGCATGGATACGCTTCTGCGACTTTCCTGCTGCAAGGAGCTCGGTAGGCAATGCCATCAGCGAAAATGTCATGCACAGTACTGCTGCATTCCTGAAAAATATTTTTAACATCACATCCAACCCCATAAGCCAACAATCGATTTTATAGTATATAAAAAAACTATATTTGTCATTAAGTTATATAGCTTTTATAAAAGAAATATTAACTTTATTGCCAGTGTGCGTTTTTTGATACATCTGACACCCGCTTTATGCGAAAATAACTGACATCTCAAGCACTGGTGCCAACATTATGAAATACCCCGACCAATTACATTACTCCCCATTACACTTATGGGCAAAACGCCTTGATAACGACACTTGGGAAGCAGGCATCACCGACTACGCCCAAGATTTGCTGGGCGATATTGTATTCGTACAAGCCCCTCAAGTCGAAGCTGTTTTAACCAAGGACTCGCCCTGTGGCTTGGTAGAGTCGGTCAAAACCGGTTCGGATCTGCACGCCCCCATGAGCGGGATAGTAACAGAGGTCAATGAAGTATTGTCCAGCACACCCGAAGCATTAAATGACAAACCGTACCAAGCTTGGATCTTCAGATTCAGTGCGACCAAGCCAAACGAATCAAACGAATTGCTGAATGCCGAAGCCTACGCCAAAATGCTTGAAGAATAAGCCCAATTTAAGATAATACAAACTTTACTTGCTGCAGCAAGGCGCGTATCTCACCCGTTAGCTCAGTACGCAGTTCCTGCTCCATAGCAGGTAAACGCTCAGCCAGTACGCGCTCGATATTCTGCAACAACAATGCCTGCACTGCAGGCAAGTCAGCATTCACCTGCGTCATAAATTCCTGACGGACACTTGTCGTCATAGCCGCCATTTCTTCAACAAATTTAGTACGAACCGTACCCGCTGCCTCTGTATACAAACTTGCAGTCGCCGCCGTCAAATTCTGCCTCATTTGCTCTAACGCCACATTCTTGGCCTTATCCAGCGTTTGCATCAAGTCCAATTCTGCCTGCTGACCAACTTCGACAAACCTGTTATCCAATATATTAGATAATTCTGCCGCATGTCCAGAAACTGTTTGCGTACGAAAAGTCTCCAGTTGCAACTCCAGGTTTGTCTCCGCTTTTTTGTGAAGATTGAGAAATTGCTGTTCGAGTTTTCGCTGCAAATCATCATGATGTACAGCAAGCGAAGCTGTCAGCAACTGATCTAATTGTTGCGCAGCAGCCTCTTCGGCTTGTTTCACTCGCTGGCTAACGGATTGCTCCAGAGCCGAAAGACGGGAGATCATCATCTGTTCCGATGTCTCCACCTGCAAAGCAGTCTGCTGTTCAGCTTCAGATAAATGTTTTGTAATTCCCTGGATGGAGGCTTCCAGGTAGCTCGTGACTTGCTGCTCGGCGCTTTCAGCCACCTGTTTGGCCGTATCGCTCAAGCGCTCCCGCATAGAAAACATTTGCTCCTCAGCCAACTGTGCAAAAGCTTGGGAAGTATTGTCCTTGGCGGTCACCAGCAACCCAGCAAACGTATCAGTCAGCTGCGACTTGGCATCTTGCTGCGCCGATTGCCTAAATTGCTCTACCTCTTTACGGAACTGGTCTGTAAGCTTGGTTGTTAACTCGCCTTGTAACGATTGAATCTCTGCCGAGACCTGCGATGTCGCCTCTTGCGATGCAGCATTCACTTTGTCGGCAATCTGGACATTGAGAGTCGCAAGCGCTTCTTGTTCAAGCACCTCCAACTTCTCGACTAAATCCTTGTGGACGAATTCTGCACTGGCCTGATACATCTTGGGCAGATCGGTTTTCATATCCGCTTTGGTCTTGTCCACAAAATCCCGCACATTGCCCTCAATTACCTGCTGGATTCTTTCAATTTCAGGGCGCAAGTCAGTCCCCATGTTTTTTTTCAGCTCATACCTGACCGTTTCCAATACCGCATCCGTGATTTCCGTTATCAGCCGCGGACGCACATGCGACGTCACCCGTTCAATCAGTTCTGGCGTAATCCCCAAAGTCGGATCCGCCTGCTTGGCCTGTCCGGCTGGCTTAGACTTAGGTTGATACACCTCGGTCAATAATGGAATCTTGTTCTCAGCCAAAATAACCTCTATTCAATGTTTGCTTGATCAAAATGACGAATCGAATAACCACGGTCACGATAAAACTTATAGCGTTGACGCGCCAGCGTTTTTTCCTGCTCATCCTGCCCGACCAATTCTACTAATTGCTTAAAGCGACTGAAGCCACCAGGCTGCTCCTGTGCCAAATTGATGAGCATGTCATCATACTGCATATCAGCATTACCCCAATGGATAACTACAGGCGCTTGCCGGGATTGCCCAACCAGCGCATGTGGTAAAAAGCTGGTCTGGATATGCTGCCATAAACTTTTGCTGACATCACGTGCAGCCTGTTCATGAGATGTTGCAATCACCACTTGCTGGCGACGCTCAATGGCCCCATGCACCAGCCTGCTAAGCAAGGCAGGCTTGTCTGACACATTAAAGTAAAAATCAATACTGGTCATTTGCGCCTTGACGCCTTGGCTGCCCGCTGTATCAGAAACGTTGTCAGCAAAGGTACTGGGCGACCAGTTCCACCCTTCTCCTTACCGGACTTCCACGCTGTACCAGCAATATCCAGATGAGCCCAATGATATTTTTTGGCAAAGCGCGACAGAAAGCATGCCGCAGTGATACTGCCCGCAACCCGTCCGCCAATATTCGCCATATCGGCAAAATTGCTGTCGAGTTGACTCTGATAATCATCCCACAGCGGCATATGCCAAGCACGGTCATGCGAGGCCTCGCCTGCAGCCAACAATTCTTTCGCCAAAGTGTCCTGATTACTGAACAGGCCGCTTGCATGATTCCCCAGCGCAATCACACAAGCACCAGTCAATGTAGCAATATCCACCACGGCAGCAGGCTCAAACCTTTCTGTATACGTCAACGCATCGCAAAGTATCAGACGCCCTTCTGCATCCGTATTCAGCACCTCAATAGTCTGGCCAGACATACTGGTAAGAATATCCCCCGGTTTAGTCGCGTGACCGCTAGGCATGTTCTCGCAAGTCGGGATGACACCCATTACATTCAGCGGCAATTCTAGTTCGCCAATAGCTTTAAATGTACCTAAGACACTGGCCGCGCCACACATGTCGTATTTCATCTCGTCCATATCCGCACCCGGCTTGAGCGAAATACCCCCGGTATCAAACGTGATGCCTTTACCCACCAGCACGATAGGTTTTTGCCCGGCTTTGCCTTTGCGATGCTGTAACACAATCAAGCGAGGTGGCTCAACACTGCCACGCGCCACGCCCATGAACGACCCCATACCAAGCGCCTCTATCTGGGCTTTATCCATCACCTCTGCATTAAAACCATATTCCTGCGCCAATTGCTTAGCCTGATCACCCAAATAGGTTGGAGTGCATATATTGGGCGGCAAATTACCCAGATCTTTTGCCAAAGTCACGCCTGCAGCAATTGCCAAGCCTTGTTGAATACCAGCTTCCGCAGCCTTGGTCTCTGCTTTCGCCACAAAGATACCCACCTGTTTCAATGTACGCTGTTTAGCAGGTTTGGATTTCAATGAATTAACGGTATATGTCGCATCCATCACCGTCTCAACCAATCCGGCAGATAAGCGCTGGGTGTCGGATTTCTTAATCGCAATTTCAGACAGAAACACAGACGCACTGGAAACAACCTCTGGCATCACCTTGATGGCCGCACGCAAAGCTTGCCGGTACTGTTTTTCACCACATTCTGCTTGCTTACCCAGCCCCACCAGCAAAACACGCGGGCTATTCACACCTTGCACGGCACGCAGCACAAGCGTACTGCCAACTTTCCCGCTAATATCTCCCGCTTTGACGGCTGCCGATACTGAGTAATCGCTTGCCTTGTCCAACAGCTGCGCCGCAGAACTCAGTTTCTTTCCTTCAAACACTCCGACAATCAGGCAATCGCTGCGTTGTTTTTCTGGATTACCGGTTTTTATGCTAAATTCCATGTTGCTGATCTTTCCATTATGAAGCATTGTAATTGGCATTGGCTTACCAGACTTAATTATCCAGCGTTTTAAGGGGATTTGAAAGTCGGCAGAATGAATAATTTACTTAAAAAATTTCGTGAAAATCTTTAACAAATCTTTATCGAACGAGCTGATCGCCACATCGGGCGCAACTTTTCTGATACTGGTCGGCGTAGTCATTGCCCAACGAGCTGGGTATTTTGTCCGCGCAGCCTCCAAAGGATGGATCCCCAACGACGCCATTACAACCCTCCTAGGGTTTAGCTTGATTAAATTTCTGCCTTTGATTTTCTCGGTAACCCTCTTTCTGGCTGTGCTGATGACATTATCGCGCATGTACCGTGACTCAGAAATGGCCATCTGGTTCAGCTCGGGACTCAGCGTCACCGACTGGATCAAACCTATCGTGAAATTTACATTGCCTGTAATAATACTTATCAGCATTTTAAGCGCTTTTGTAACGCCTTGGGCGACCAACAAAATAGAGGAGTACCGTGCTCAACTCAGAAGCCGCGATGAGCTCTCTTCTCTCAGCCCGGGCGTATTCAAGGAATCAAACGGTGGTGAACGGGTCTATTTTATCGAAAGCTTCGACGAGCTTGGCAACATTGTCAAAAACATTTTCGTACAATCTACTCAGCACAACAAAACCGGCATCATCGTAGCCAGTCAGGGAAAGAGGGAGAAAGCAGAAAACGCCGACAATTTCATCGTACTGGAAAAAGGCCGCCGCTATGAGATACAACCCGACACTACGGAAGTATCGACTACCGAGTTCGAGCGCTATAGTATCCGCATAGAACCGAAAGAAGTTGAGCAGGGCCAAGCCGACACCGATGCCAAAGCTACCAGCGTGCTTTTATCCAGCAATAACGATAAGGACAAAGCCGAGTTGCAATGGCGCTTTGCCTTACCCTTCGCTGCATTAGTGATGTCCATCCTGGCGATCCCACTAAGCTATGTGGATCCACGCGCAGGGCGTTCGCTCAATATCATGTTCGCCATTTTTATCTGTATTATTTATTACAACCTGCTCAGCATTTTTCAAGCTTGGGTATCCCAAGGGAAAATCCATGTCTGGGTTGGTCTATGGCCAATTCATTTGTTTTTTATCGCATTGACCACATACCTGTTTTATCGACGCACCCATCTGCTGCCACTATTGCCGCAGCTCTTTGGTCTTCTGGCTCCCACCATTAAAAATCGCTTTAGATAGAATATGAATATCCTCAGTCGCTATTTTTGGCAGGAATCTACCATTAACATTGTCATGCTTATGCTGGGTCTACTGGCAATGTTTTCGTTTTTTGACCTGATCCAAGAACTGGACAACCTCGGCCAAGGTAACTACGGTATCGGCAAGATGCTGGTATTCGTATTACTGAGCATCCCAGGTCATATCTATGATGTAGCCCCTGTCGCTGTGCTGGTAGGCATGATGATGAGCCTGGGCAGTTTGGCCAGATATTCCGAACTAGTTGTAATGCGTGTCAGCGGCATGCCACTTCTGGACATAGGCTTGGCTCTGATCAAAGTCGGCTTGCTATTTACCATCCTGACATTTGTTGTAGGGGAATTGGTCACGCCAATTAGCGAAAAAATGGCACAGAGATTACGCATCAAAGCCACTGATGCCGTTATTGCCCAAGAATTTGAATCCGGCTTGTGGGTTAAGGATGGTAGAAGCTTTGTCAATATCGGAAATGTATTGCCGGATGCCAGCCTGCAAGGTATTCATATTTACGAGTTTGATGAAAACTTTAAGCTGCGCAGCATCAGCAATGCCAAGCAAGGACTTTATACCAATGAGAAATGGGGATTAACCCAAGTCACACAGATCCAGTTCAATTATGCAAAAAAAATTGAAGGAAACAGCATCCAGAGCCGCTTCTTTGACAAAGCTAACTGGAAATCGCTGATTCGGCCAGAATTGCTAAATGTGCTGCTGGTTTCACCAGAAAAGATGTCGGCCTGGAACCTCTATTCATTTATCCGGCATCTGGAAATCAATAAGCAAAAATCCACCCGCTACCAAGTCGCACTTTGGGCGAAAATGATTTATCCGGTCGCCTGCATGATTATGGTCATCCTAGCCTTACCGTTTGGCTTCTTGCAGCAGCGCGCTGGAGGAGTAAACTTTAAAATTTTCGTAGGTATATTGCTTGGCATTACCTACCAAATCATGAACCGGGTATTTATCCACCTTGGCGTGCTGAATGATTGGCCTCCATTAATGAGCGCCATCACACCCACGCTGCTATTCCTGTTTGCAGGATTAATTATGTTGGCATTTATGGAAAGACGCTGAGCTATGCCCGTTCGAAATGTGTTTCCAGTATCCTATCATGCATAAACAGGCGGTCTTTATCTACCAGCACCCAGAAAAATCCTAGTCCGAACACCAGCAAGGATGCAGTCGCCAACACATACCGCAAGGCAGCTTGCTTCAAGTCGAGCGTCTCAGAGTGTGCGTTCACCAGCCTGACCTTCCATGTTTGAGCTGCAAGCGTCTGACCAGATTTAACCCAACACCAGATAAAATATGCTCCTGATAACAACCATAAAAACAGCCGCAATACCCAGCGGGCTTGAACGCCGACATCAACATCATACACCGCCAGGAATAAAGCGGTCGCCATCATCCAAAGCGCCATCAGGATTAATGTTTCATAGATAGCCACACCCATTAAACACATTAAGCTCGGGCGCAACCCAACTGATAATGTACTCATAAAATATTAAAAAACCCGCTCAGATAGCGGGTTAGACGTTAATCGAGTTCCGGATCATAGTCCTGACGCAGTTTTTCTCGCTCGCTATCGGACAACTTCTGATGCTCTGCCCATTTTTTGCGCAATTCATCTTTTTTATCCGGGCTCAAAGCATGAAACTGTTGGTATCTTTTACGTGCATTCTCGCGCTCATAAGGTGTCATACGACTCCAAACATTCAAGCGCTTCTGGATACGTTGCTGTTTTTCCGCATTCATCCTTGGATAGTCCCTAGCAATATCCAACATTTTTTCACGCTGCCAAGGCCGCAAAGTATCCCATTCACCGGCAAGCGGCGCCAAGACTTTACGTTGCTCGTCCGTCAATTGCGCCCAATTTTTCGTGGGCGTATTTTGATCCTGGGTATTCTGGATAGCCCCAATATCGGCCTTGGCCAAGTGTAAGGATTCAATGGGGGATCCGGCCACCACGATACCTGTATAAGCCAGCATTACAAAAAGAATGCTGCCGCGCGTTTTTTTATTTAACATCGCAATACCAAAAAATATTCAATACGGTGATTTTACAGCTTTATGACACGCACTTCTTGCGTTTCGTCAAAATTTACACGACGATTCAATGATGGCTCAAACCCCCTGTCTACAAAAGCCTCCGGAGGCAATTCAGACCCCAGTAGCATCGTATCTGTATCCACTTTGAATGAGGATGTTTGTACCAGCAGCAAGCCGGCAACCACTGTTGCCAATACCATTCCTGTCACTGCTGTACGATGATGGTCCGCCCAGAAAAACACCTTACCCAGCGTGCCACCTCCATTGTGAACATTGCCTGCCATTTTCTGCTCATGCAGCCTGACCGCCTGCAAACGTGCATCTTCCAGCCGCTTTAATGTTCGCATACTCAAGCGATTGGCGTGAGTATCCAGCAGCCCGGCAAACTGACGGCCTTGTATATCAAGTAATTCCGAATCCTTTTGTTGTATATTATCTATCACGACTCTACTCCTAATTGCGCGATCACTTTCATACCAACCCCTTGTTTCTCCAGAATCATCGCGAGCGTGTGAACCGCCCGAGAACAATGCGTTTTTACGCTTCCTTCCGAGCAACCCATAACCGAGGCAGTTTCAGCGACATCCATATCTTCCCAATAACGTAGAACAAAGGCCTCACGTTGACGCGCCGGAAGTCTTTCCAGTGCTTTCTCGATAAGATGCATGGTCTGGCTACGCTCCAACTGCACTGACGGATCCTTCGACTCGTCTTCTACATCAATTGTTTCCAGCGGATCCCGCTCATCATCATCGTCACCACTGCCAAAAGATGAAAACAGCGAAGTCCATAAGTTACGCACCTTCTGCCGTCGCCAGTAATCTCGCATCGTGTTTTGCAAAATGCGCTGAAACAGCATGGGATACTCTCCAACTGGTTTATCGGCATATTTTTCTGCAATCTTCAACATGGCATCCTGCACAATGTCCAGCGCAACATGCTCATCACGCACAGCATAAACTGTTTGCCTGAAAGCACGCCTCTCGATACTTCGCAAAAAATCAGATAATTCTTGAGAGCTTGCCATGTTAAATTCTTTAAATTCAGGTTCTCCTAACAGCGAGTATATCAGCTTTAACGCACTGCTGAATTAGCTGATAGCCTAGATTTTGTTCTAGCTGCAGCTTTTGGTTACAATTGCGTGTGCCAAGTTCAGTATTCAAGTATGCATTGCTTCATTTAGGCTTATTATGACAAGAATTATATTGCTGGTTGCGTTGATTGCAGTGCTTTACTATGTGATTAAGCGCATAGCCGCTTCATGGCATCCGAATAATGCACTTGACCCGACTCAAAAGAAATTGGTGCAATGCAACAGTTGCGGCACCCACATCCTTGAAAGTGAAGGTATCGTCATACACGGACAGTATTACTGCAATAATCCGCAATGCAATCCCGAGTCAACACAGAACACCCCTCATGACGACTGAAAATCTGCTTGGTTCCGAAGATAAAATCAACTCCACCCGCTGGAGAAGTCTGAAGTTATACAACGGTTACCGGGTTTTAATCGCACTGCTATTTTTGTTGACGCAAAATGCAATGTTGCCGTCCACCAACAACGGATGGGACGTATCCAGCGCCGTAACGCTTTCCTATTTTGTGTTTAGTATTATCTCAGCAGTAGCCACCTGGCTGGAAAAACCCAAACTGGAAACAAGTTTAACCATCCAGATGTTCCTGGATGTGTTTATCATTGCGATGTTAATGCATCTACAACCAGAGCAGTTTGGTGTTGGAGTATTGCTGGTTATTGCGGTTGCCAGTGCCGGCCTGATCTCAGATGGCCGTCTTGCCTTATTTTATGCGGCAATCGCCACTATTGGCATTTTATTGCAGCAAGCATACAGTGCATTCATATTGCATCAGGCCAACCGCGATTTCACCAGTGCCGTGCTACTCGGCCTAAGCTGCTTTGCAACCGCATGGCTTGCTCACAGCCTGGCAAAGCGCATGCAACAAAGCGAACAGCTTGCCTCGCAGCGCTCTATGGACATTGAGAATCTGGCGCAGATCAACGCATTGATCACGCATGAAATGCAGGATGGCGTTCTGGTTATTGATAGGAATAGCAGCATCCAGCATCTGAATTCACAAGCGCAGACACTACTTGGCTTGGAAGAAAAATTTTTGCGTGGTCAAAGTCTATATGCGTTGGCTCCGGAGGTAGGTGACATGCTGCGCGAATGGCAATCCAGCCGCAAGCATGACGACCCTGCTTCAAACATCCTGAAACTCAGTCACCAGTCCAAAGAGTTGCGCCTGAGGTTCTTGGCTACCGGAGAATCCAGACAAGATGGTGCCATTATCTTTGTGGAAGACTGGTCTCAGATGCAAACACAGGCCCATCAGCTCAAGCTTGCAGCCCTAGGGAGGCTAACCGCCAACATCGCACATGAGATCCGTAACCCACTCAGCGCCATCAGCCACGCCAATCAGCTACTGCAGGAGGATGACGAAGCTAGCCCATCCACCAAGCGCATGCTGCAAATCATCGGTGATAATGTGCAAAGGCTGGATCAAATCATTAAAGATGTCCTTGAACTTAATCGCCGTGACCGCACTAACCAGGAAAATATCCAGCTAGAAAGCTTCGTCAGCGACTTTTACCATCAATTCTGCGCCGTAGAAAAGATCCCAGTTGAACACTTTACATTCGAAAATGAAACGGACCAAAGCACCATCGCTTTCGACCGGCGGCATTTGAACCAAATTCTCTGGAACCTGTGTAAAAATGGCTGGAGGCACTCAAATCAACGGCCAGGCAGTTTAAAATTACGACTGTATGGCACACCAAAACTGCAAACAGCTACTATTGAGATATGCGACGATGGCGCTGGCATCCCCGAGAATATCCGCAACCACCTGTTTGAGCCTTTTTTTACGACAGAAAAATCAGGTACCGGACTCGGTTTATATATTGCACGAGAACTTGCCGACGCCAATGGCGCAAAACTCCAATTCAAAACATCGAACTCAGGCACGCAATTTTTTATTCATCTTAAGAAGGCTTAAAATAGTATATGGCTCAACAGTATAGATGTTTGGTGGTTGATGACGAAACCGACATTCGCGAACTGGTCGTGCTGACGCTGGAGCGAATGGACATTCCTGCAGATGGCGCGAGCAATTTGCAGGAAGCAAAAGAATTGTTAGCCAAACATCATTACGACTTATGCCTGACAGACATGCGATTGCCAGATGGTCTGGGACTTGAGCTTGTTCAACACATTGGTGCAGCCTACATTGGTCTACCAGTCGCTGTCATCACAGCTTATGGCAGTGCAGAGAATGCGGTCTCCGCACTCAAAGCGGGCGCTTTCGACTACCTGACAAAACCCATATCGCTCAAACAGTTACGCCCTCTGGTGGAATCCGCCCTCAAGCTGGCAAGTACCGATACCAAAAGCAGCAAAAACACGATGGATCTAATTGGCAGCTCACCTGCGATGGCACAGGTGCGCCTGATGATCGAGAAACTCGCCCGTAGCCAGGCCCCCGTATATATCAGCGGCGAATCTGGAAGCGGTAAGGAGTTAGCAGCGCGGCTGATTCATAGCAACAGCCCTCGGTGTGACAAGGCTTTTGTCGCCGTGAACTGTGGTGCAATTCCAGAGAATTTGATGGAAAGCGAATTTTTTGGCTACAAGAAAGGGGCCTTTACCGGTGCAGCACAAGACACACAAGGCCTATTTCAGGCGGCTAATGGCGGCACCCTGTTTCTGGATGAGGTAGCGGACTTACCGCTTGCCATGCAGGTTAAACTTCTGCGCGCCATCCAGGAGAAGAAAGTCCGGGCAGTTGGCGGCACCACTGAAGAACCTGTGGACGTCAGGATTATCAGCGCCACGCACAAGAATCTCGGCAAGATGATGGAAAACGGTCTATTCCGCCAGGACTTGTATTACCGCTTAAATGTAATTCAGCTCAAAATGCCTTCCTTGCGTGAAAGGCCAGAAGATATACCGGAACTGACGGTCAAACTGTTACAGAAACTATGTGATGCACAATCAATTACCGTGCCGACACTGGATGATAGCGCTCGTAAACTGATTGCCAAGCTATCATTTGCAGGTAATGTACGCGAGCTGGAAAATATGCTGGAGCGTGCACTAGCGCTTTGTGATGGCAATACTATTCTTGCAGACGACTTGTTTGTGGACCAAGAAGCCAAACCAGACGAAGACACAATGGCTGAATTTGAGCCCAGTAAAGCACAAAATGTCAGCCTTTCGGATTACCTTGAAGATATCGAAAAGCGCGCTATATTGAAGGCCTTGGCCAAAGCCAACAACAACAAAACCGCCGCGGCAAAACTGCTGGGGGTGAGCTTTAGAACCTTGCGCTATCGCTTATCCAAACTTGGCCTATCCAAAGAAGAAGAAAGTGATGAGGATTTTGGTCCGGACGAGGAAACCGCTTAACTCAAGCCAACACTATCCACAGATAAACAGCATATAAAATACCATTCAAGGATAACTGCTTGACACGCATGTCACCCCGGTAAACCAGATAACGCATCCACAGCGCAGCCAGCATAGTGACTATCACCCCCGCCAGCACTTCTGTACGCGGCTCCCAAGGCGTTAGCATGATGCCGATAGCGGGTAACAACGTACCTTGAAATACCATTGCACCGGTAATATTGCCAAAAGCCAGCGTATCCTTGCCTTTGCGTATCCACAAGATGCTGTTGACCTTCTCCGGCAATTCAGTCGCTATCGGGATAATCAGCAAAGACAGTAGCAATGTCGAAATACCCAGCAGCTGCGCAGCCTCCTCGACGCCATGAATAAACCCCTTGGCGCCCGCAACCAACAAGACTAGGCCTATCGCTAACTGCAATACAATCACCAGCATATGGTCCGGTAAGCCGATTTTGCACAAAAACATATCACCTTCGGCTTCGGTACCATGCCCTTCTTCCACCAGCCCTTGCGAGGCACGCAACGTCAGCATGACATAAATAAAATAAACCAGCACCATGACAAAACCCAAAGCATAACGCACAGCAATCTGGGTATGCGGCACAAACAACGCCAGTGTCGCAAACGCAAACGCCACAATGAAAAAATTCAGGTCACGTACCAGACCCGTTCTTTCCGGCCGCAGGTGCCCCTGCGGCCCACGGCGCTTCCACACGGACAATGTCATTAGAAACAAGGATAGGGTAGACAACATCAATGGCGCCCCCAAAATAGCGCCCACACCGATTTCCTCATTGGTTTGCGTATTAGATGTCCCTGCCAGCAAAGCCAGCAAAGGTACGGACGTTTCCGGCAATGCCGTACCGACTGCCGCAAACAATGAACCCGTAACACCTTCGGAAATACCAACCCTTTCGCCTAAATGCTCCAGCGCGTTGGTAAACACTTCCGCAGCAATTAGAATTACAATGAGCATGAATAACAGTGTGGCAAAAATCATAATAGATCCTGAATCTGAAGCATTATTGATGGCTATTTTATCGGATAAGCGCAAAACGCGGTGACATTCTAACAATGGATTTGACTCCTATCCAAATCACCCCGGAAGGGTTTGCCTGTGAAGGGGTTTATATTCCTTCCGGCAATCAGGATATCCGCCCTTCGCCGGAAGTCTCGCTCATCGTTGTTCACAATATCAGCCTACCGCCCAAGCAATATAGCGGAAACGGCATCGTGGAACTTTTTACCAACCGACTCAACCCGGATGAACACCCTTATTACAAGGAAATTCACGCGCTGCGGGTATCCTCTCATTTTCTAATTCGTCGTGATGGCAAGCTGATACAATTCGTTTCGTGCCTGCAGCGCGCATGGCATGCCGGGCAATCCAGTTGGCAAGGCAGGGAACGTTGCAACGATTACTCGGTCGGAATCGAGTTGGAAGGCTGTGACGAAGAAGCGTTCACGCCAGCGCAATATACAATGTTGAATTGTCTGATAGCTGGCTTGCGCGCCAGCTACCCGATTAAAGACGTTGTCGGGCATTCCGATATTGCCCCCGGCCGCAAAACAGATCCGGGGCCATTCTTTGACTGGACAAAAGTATCCACTTGATAATGAAACAACTATATTTTTTTCTCATATGGCTTATTGCCACGCAGATTGCCGGTTGCGATAACGCCAAAGAAAGCGTGCAAAAGAAAACATCCAATTTGCCACTCATCACCGTAATGCAGGTGCAAAGGCAATCCATTGAAATCACCGAAGATGCGATAGGCAGTATCGAAGGGTTGATAGACCCCACATTGGCATCGGAAGTCGCTGCACGAGTGGTCAAGGTGCATGTCGGCGTGGGGGATAAAGTCAAAAAAGGGCAATTGATCGTCACGCTGGATGCCGACGATTTTGCTATGCAACGCAACGAGGCGCTTGCCGAAGTTTCCCGCATCGAAGCCTTGCTAGCCAACCAGGCCAAGACAGTCGCCAGAAGCCAAGCACTGGTAGACAAGAAATTCATCTCGCAAAACGCCGTAGATAACGACCTGGCACAAGAAAAAGTGCTCAAAGAACAACTCGCCGGCGCCAAGGCGCGCGTTAGCAGCATTAACCATGACAGCAGCAAGACCAGAATTTATGCGCCTAATGATGGCGTTGTCGAGAAAAAGATCGTAGACAGCGGCGAATATGTGCGCGCAGGCGACCCTATCGTACAGATCATCGGCAACCAGAAACTGCGCGCGCATATTCCTGTACCGGAAAATGTTGCTGCAAATATTAAACCAGGGCAAACAGTCAGACTGCACACACCGACGTCCGCCAAAACAGTCATCACACAGGTTAAGGAAATCAAGCCCTTGATTATCGCAGACAGTCGTTCTGTGGATGTCATTGCGGATATTGACGACCAACCCGACTGGCAGGCCGGAGCCAGTGTCAATGCACAAATTGTGCTGGAGAGGAAAGACAGCATAATTGCCGTACCGGAACAAAGCGTGGTGTTGCGTCCGGCCGGCGAGGTGGTTTACGTGATCCAAAACAACCGGGCGCAGCAAAAAATCGTTCGCACCGGAGCAACAAAGAATAGTTTTATTGAGATACTCGGCGGGCTGGAAGACGGCCAGCAGGTGGCGGTAGACGGCGCAGCCTACCTGACGGACAAGGCACAAATCAAAATTAAGTCACAGGTTAAATAAGGCATGACTCTCCCGGAACTATCCATCAAGCGCCATGTACTCGCCTGGATGGTATCTGCCGTTCTGGTGCTGTTCGGCTTGATCAGCTATCAGCACATCGGCATCGATAGGATGCCCAATGTGGAGCTACCGATCATTTCGGTTTCCACCACACTGCGTGGCGCCAACCCAGAAATCATGGATACCAGCGTGACCAGCGTAGTGGAATCCGCAGTTAACACCACCCCCGGCATCGAGCACATCCAATCCTCTTCCTCCCCGGGCTTTTCCAATGTCGCCATCACATTTGAGCTGGAAAAAAATATTGATGTCGCTTTCAACGAGGTCCAATCCAAGGTCAATCAGGTTGTTAGACGATTGCCAGATGCAGTTGACCCACCGGTGGTACAAAAACTGGAAACGAATGCGCAGCCTATCATGTGGCTGACACTGCATGGAGACCGCACGATACAGCAGCTCAATTTGTACGCACAGAATGTTATCAAGAAAAAGCTGGAGAACATCAACGGCGTTGGAGAAGTCAGGCTAGGAGGACGTCGTGACCGCACCATTCGTGTCAACCTGCTGCCCGATCGCATGGCGGCCTACCAAGTCACCGCCAACGACTTGACTACAGCTTTTCAGAAAGAGCATATTCAGCTCCCTGGTGGCTTCCTGGTCGGCAACCATGCTGAAAAACTGCTCAAGCTTGATCTGGAATTTCACGACTTGAAATCCCTTTCCGAGCTTGTGGTAAGTTACAAGACCAGCGCACCGGTCAAGCTCAAAGACATTGCCCATATTGAAGATGGCTTGACTGACAACCGCCAGATAGCGCACTTCAACGGAAAACCTACCATTGGCCTGGGCATCGTCAAGATATCCAATTCCAACACTGTTGAAATCATCGACAGAGTCAAACAGAAACTCGATACGGAAATTCGCCCCAATCTACCTCCCGGCTTGACGCTGGACATTTCCACTGATGACTCAGAGTTTATCCGTGGCATGGTGCAAACCCTCAAGGACCATCTAGTAGAAGGTACGCTCTTTGCCGCGCTGATTGTGCTGATTTTCATGCGCTCGTTCAGCTCCACCTTGATGATTTGTCTGGAGATTCCAGTCTCGCTGTTTGGCGCGATCGCGGTGATGTACTTTTCCGGCTACACTTTCAATAGCATGACGATGCTAGCTTTACTATTGCTGATTGGTGTCGTGGTAGATGATGCGATTGTGGTGCGCGAGAGCATCTTGCGCCATATGTCAGGCGAAGCGGGCAATCCGCTGCCTGCCAACATGTCAGATAAAAAATCGGTGGCAGCTTTCCGTATGCAGGCCACCGTCAACGGCAGCCGCGAGGTGGTATTTGCCGTGCTTGCCTCAACTGCCGCGTTGGTGTGTATCTTTGCACCGGTGATTTTTATGGATGGCATGATAGGCAAGTTCTTTAAATCGTTTGCGGTTGTGGTGACTTTTGGCGTATTGGTCTCCCTCCTGGTCTCGCTGACGCTAACGCCGATGCTTTGCGCGCACTATCTCAAAGTACAGCCGAATCAGAACCGTATCTACCGCGTTTTAGGACGCTTTTTTGCGAAAATGGATAACGTATATAAGACCTTGCTGGAAGCCGCGCTGAGCCATCGCTGGCTCGTGCTACTGGTCACAACGCTGATTGTGCTTTCCAGTGTTTTCTTTTTCAAGAACGTGGATAAGGACTTTGTGCCGGAAGTGGATGAAGGCCGCTTCATGGTCAGCTTCAAAACCCCGTTAGGATCCAACCTCGCTTACACAGATTCCCGCCTGGTTTTGCTGGAACAGGTGCTTGATAAACACCGCGACCAAATCTCCACCCACTTCACCGCCATCGGCATGGGCAGCCAGGGGCAAGTCAATCAGGGCATGATGTTTGTGAACCTGAAACCGAGAAATCAGCGCAGCATGAAACAGCAAGCACTCATTAAAGTGTTACGGGAGGAGTTCGACCAGGTTCCGGGCGTAAAAGCATCCATCAGTGCCGTTTCCATCATTCGCGGTCAGCGCTCCGAAAAACTGCAATTCAATCTTGTCGGTCCTAACCTGCAAAAAGTGGGCGAACTTGCATCTGCGTTGCAAAGCAAGCTGAACGATATCCCAGACATGGGCAAAGTGGATATCGACATGCAACTGGACCTGCCGCAATATGTGATCAATATCGACCGTGTCAGGGCGGCCAGCCTTGGCATCACTTCCAGCGACATCGCCAACGCCATCACCATCTACACGGGCGGGCTGGATGTCGCAGAGTATAACGATGCAGTCAGTGATGGGCAGCGTTACAAAATCCGCCTCAAGGCAGCGGACAAAGACTTTACGCAAATCGCGGACTTAAGCAAGATTTACCTGCGCACCAAAAGCGGGGAACTGACGCGGCTGGATTCCGTGGCTCAGTTCAAGCAGGAACTGGGGGCTGCCGTGATTGGGCGTTATGATTTGCAATATGCCGCCAATTTTTACGCCAACCCGACCATGCCGCTTGGCGACGCGACAAGCACCATCGAAAAACTCGGCCAGGAGATTTTGCCTGCCGGCTACACGGTTGGGTTGACAGGCCAAGCGCTGGAAATGAAAAAGACCATCAAGAACACCAGCTTTATTTTTATCCTGGCGCTGGTGTTGCTCTACATGGCGCTGGCCAGCCAGTTCAACTCGTTCCTGCAGCCTGCCATCGTCATGCTGGCGCAGCCATTGGCCATTATCGGCGGCGTGTTTGCACTATGGGTCAGCGGCAATTCGCTTAATATCTATTCAATGATCGGCCTGGTATTGCTGATTGGCTTGGTCGCCAAAAACTCGATTCTGCTGGTGGACCTGACTAACCAGTTGCGTGACAAAGGCGCCAGCGTGAACGAGGCCTTGAAAGAAGCCTGCCCGGTGCGGTTAAGGCCAGTGCTGATGACATCCTTGACTATCATCCTGGCATTGCTGCCCGCCGCATTGGGGCTGGGTGCCGGCGCCGAGACCAACGGCCCGCTGGCAATCGCCGTGATTGGCGGCATGATCTCCTCTACCCTGCTGACCTTGGTGGTGGTGCCCGCAGCATATTCGCTGGTGATGAACAAGCTCTCAAGGCATTAACGAATTACACTTAAAACACCATCATTCAGCCAGGTTGCCAGACATGTCGCAGCCAGTGTTATCGCGGCCGCTTCATCCGTGGTTTGACCTAACAGTTCGCACAAATCACCAAAGGTTTTGCCAGACATCAGGCACTGTACGGCCTTATGTTCCGTATGATCCAGACTACGGAAATGCGACATCATATTTTGCCGCCATACCATGCAATAGCTGTCTTGGTGGCTGGATTTGGGCACTTTTCTGCCAGCATCCAGCGCCTGCCAAATGTGGATGGTATTCAAGCGCATAGGGAAAACCTGTACTGATGGATGCCAGTCAAAACGCAATTCACCCCAGGCTTCGGGTTCGATTTTGGCCAAGTCCTGCACACTCAACACTGGCGCATCTTCTGCATCAAATGCCAGCCCAAGCGCCCATTCAAACTGCGCCATTTCCGCCGCCAGCGGGTTTTGCGCTAATGTGTCGCGCAAATGCGCAGCCATTTCATCACCCACCCAGCGCATGTTGCGGTAGTGCGACGGGTACGCCGTGATATAAGCGCGCGCTGTTTTTTCAAACTGTCGTGCACCTAGCAATTTTTTAAGATTAGGGTAAACACCCTGCAGCACCTCGATAATGCGCAAGCGATAAGCATCATGGTAAATCTGCAAGCGACGGCGTGCACCCACTTTTCTATCATCGATGATAAATTTGGCAAAACTTTGCGGCGCAGCATCATCTAGCAAATACGCTTGAAAATTACTTTGCAATTGTGCTAAATCATTCATGCCATATACTCCGGAAGCCGCGCGGATATTGGGCTATGGCGCAGTACCTTTTCTGCGATTGTTCTGGCTACGCCTAACTCTTCAAGCAATTCGCCCAATGGCGGAATATGATCATCGCGTTCTATCATGGTAGAAACCTGGCCGAGCGTCGAGATGGTGTATTCGTATAAATCCCACACCGGGTCTACCACTGGTGCATCATGCGTATCAATAATGTAAGTGCCATGATTCTCATGTCCGGCCAAATGAATCTGCTGCACACGCTTCGCCGGCACGCCATCCACAAAGGCTTTGGCGTCAAAATGGTGATTAAAGCTGCTCACATAAATATTGTTGACATCCAGCAACAGCAGGCAATCTGCAGCTTCGGCAATCTCACTGATAAATTCCCACTCGTGCATGTCAGAATCCACATAACTGGCATAGCTGGATACATTTTCCAGCAGAATCTGGCGCCCTAAGAAGTCTTGTACTTGACGCACGCGATCTGCCACATGCCTTGCTGTTGCTTGCGTATAGGGCAGCGGCAGCAAATCATGAAGATTGTTTCCATGTACGCCTGTCCAGCACAGGTGATCAGAAATCCAGGCAGGTTGTATTCGGTCTGCCAGTTTTTTCAAATCGCGTAAATAATCTTTGTCCAGCGGCATGACAGAGCCAATAGAAAGTGAAACGCCGTGCATCACCACCGGGTAATCGGTGCGAATTTTATCCAGATAATCCAATGGCTTGCCACCCGGTACCATGTAATTTTCTGACAACACCTCAAACCAATCCACTTGTGGCTTGGTTTCTAAAATCGTATTGTAATGCTGCGTACGCAACCCTAAACCAAAACCCAAAAACGGCAGCTTTTTCGAAGAATTTTCAGAAAGTTTCATGAAGATTTGTTCCGTGACTTCTTAATGTTAAAACGCAAAAGCCATGTTGCCACGGTCTTTTGCGTTTTTTATTGCGACTTGATTAACTCTCGACATGCCCGCCAGCAGCATCACACTCGGCAGCCGACGCCTTGACAGACATACCGTGGCCTTTACATGCATTCTGGCCTTTGCAAGCATTGCCGGCAGTTTTGCAAGAAGAAGTGCCTTTACATGCATTGTTTGCGGTTTTACAAGCGTTATGACCCTTACAAGCGTTGCCTGCGGTTTTACATGCGCTGGTACCTTTACAAGCATTTGCGCCTACACAGTGTAGTTCGCCTGTGCTAGCGGATTTAGAACCGCTACTCGCGCAACCCGAAAGAATCAGCGCGGCCGCACCGACTGCAATCAAGGCGCCTGTGCGCAATCTGGATGTTTCAATTGCCATTTTTTGCTCCTAGGTTTAAAAATGAAAAGAACGCACAGCAAAGGCCATACGTATCACTTTGTCGCCTAGATGCGAAAGACCTTACAAAAATCATTGCATTAACACAGATTCTCTTTGTGCATCGCCAGAAGCCGCATGGGTATTGGCTTGCAGGCCTATCGCGGAATGATTCAGCCGGGGCGGAACGATTTCAATAATGAATGTGCTCGAAGCCAAATAGCGTAAGTATCAAGAACGCTCGCCAACCAGCTTTTGCACCACCAGGCTGCCCACCATATCCCCCTCCACATTCACCGTGGTACGAATCGTATCCAGCAGGCGATCTATCGGCAGCAGAATCGCAATCGCCTCGGCAGGCAAGCCAACACTTTGCAGCACCATTACCATCGTCACCATGCCCGCACTGGGGATACCCGGCGCGCCAATCGCTGCCAGCATGGCAGTCATGAACACGATAAGCTGCTGAATCAGATTAAGGTCAATCCCGACCAAATTTGCCACAAACAATGCCGCGGCCGCTTCATAGAGTGCAGTGCCATCCATATTGATGGTTGCCCCCAACGGAATGACGAATCCGCCTATCTCAGGTTTCACTTGCAGATTCTCGGTCACGCAGCGCAAAGTCACCGGCAGCGTGGCCGCACTGGAACTAGTTGCAAATGCTGTCACCAAGGCATCTCGCGCGCCGCGCCAGAACCACATTGGGCTCTTTTTGGTGAATGCATACAAAATTAACGGAAGAATCACCACCCCATGCAGCAGCAAGGTGCCCACCACCACGCTGACGAATTTGACCAGACTCTGCAGCACAGCCAAATCCTGCGTCGCCGCCAGCTTGAACAGCAGCGCGGCGATACCCAGCGGGGCAAGCCACATCACCCAGCCAACCATGCGCAAGGTGATATCCAGCAACTCCTGCATCAATTTACGCACGGCAAGATACTTATCGCCACCCAGCACCAATGCCACACCTAAAAAAAGCGCAAAAATCACCACCGCCAGCACATTGCCACTAGCGAAAGCCTGAAATGGATTCACGAACAGCCCGTGCAGAAACTGCGCAAAAAACTCGCTGACTGATACCTGTTTGGCAGAAAAATCCTGCATGGCATGCTCAAACATTGCCAAGTGCAGCCCCGCCCCAGGTTTGAAGTAGTTCCCAGCAATCAATGCCAATACGATGGCAATGGCCATTGAAGAGACAAAGAAAGCCAAAGTGCTTATCCATACACGGTTCATCCGATGATGCTGGCTTAAGTTGGCAATGCCCACCGTGATGCTGCAAAACACCAGCGGAATCAGGATCATCTTGAGCAAATCAACAAATAGCGTGCCAACCAAGCCCGCCACATACAGGCTGGAAGCCAGCAACGGCGTGCCTTCTGGCGCACCTGAAAACAACCAGCCGAACAACAGGCCAGCGATGGCGCCAATCAGGATTAAGGTATTCAAGCTAGGCTTGGTCATGAATAAAGATGAAATAAAGTTGCAAACCCATGCATCGTAACATTATTATGACTACATCAAAATTCACCATATTATTCATGAGCGGCCGCCGCGCATTGGCCTATGTTCAGTCTAGGTGTGTTTGTTGAGATATGGTCACCATTATCGTGATGCAATAAAATAGAGTAGTTCATTGTTTATATGAATATATTTTTTACTAAAACCAATTTAGTCACCTGCCTACCTAAAATTTTAGGGACGGATTTGGTGTCTAGTTTACGTTGGGCATAACAACAAAGGAATTAGAAATGAGTAATTTTGCAACGAAGAATAAACCAACAGCATCTGAATACTTGGCTGCAACTGATACTGAACTATTAGAAAGGCTAAATAATAGTTCAGTACAAAGTGAGTTTCCATTTATTCAATCTGTAGTTGCGGTGCGCACAGCAGAAAGCCAAAGAAATACAAATGAAGCACTGGTCGCTAAAACAATGCAGTTAGTTTACGCAACTTGGGCTATTTGCGCGGTTACACTTATTGCAGTTTTTGTTAGCTTAAGTTGCAAATAATGCCCAACCCATCCATCAAGCAAGCATAGGGCGGAAAAGTGAAATGCCTTCCGCCGGATGAAAACGTGACACTTATTCACACTCACCTAAAATCACTTCCGGCGGATAACGCTACGCTCATCCGCCCTACAATTTAAGCCGCCTTTTCAAACACTGCGGCAAAAAAACCATCCGTGCCGTGCAGGTGCGGCAAGAGCTTCAAGTATTCTCCGGTATCCAGCGCGATGTTTTGCTGCGCCAGAATCTCATTGGCGGGGATAAGTTTGAAATCGGGGTGCGCTTGCAAAAACGCTTCGGCAACCGCTTCGTTTTCATCTTTTAATAAACTACAAGTCGCGTAAATCAGCCGCCCTCCTGCCTTGGTAAGTTTGGCAGCACGCACCAGAATGGAAGTTTGTTTGGCGTTGAGTTCCTGCACGTCTTGCTCGGTCTGCCGCCATTTCAAATCCGGGTTTCTTCTCAAGGTGCCCAGCCCGCTGCATGGTGCGTCCACCAGCACACGGTCGAACTTGCCATTGAGCCGCTTGAGTTTCGGGTCATTCTCGCTGCTGATGACTTGCGCGTGCAGATTGGATAGGCCACTGCGCTTTAACCTTTGCCCCAGATTGTGCAGACGCTTTTCCGACACATCGAAAGCGTAGATGCGTCCGGTGTTTTTCATGAGCGCGCCGATGGCCAGCGATTTGCCACCTGCACCGGCACAGAAATCCGCCACCATTTGCCCGCGCTTGGGCGCCACCAGATAACTCAATAGCTGACTGCCTTCGTCCTGCACCTCGATTTTGCCTTCGGTGAACAAGATGTGCTTGCCGATGTTAAGGCGTGCTGCCATGCGGATGCCCACCGGGGAATAAGGCGTAGCGGTAATCACGTTGTCTTTGACGGTGTTCTCGGCCTGCATTCGGCTTAGCACGTCTTCACGGCTGGCTTTAATGGTGTTGACGCGCAAATCCAGACTGGCTTGATCGAACATGCTGCGGCAGATAGTGAGTGCTTGCTCTTCGCCATATTGCGCATTCATCTTGTTCCAGAACCAGTCGCGCACATCGGCCTGCACCGCCAGCGGCAGATTTTCGGTGCTCTTGGCTTTAATCGCATGCGCCCATTCCTTTTGCTGCTCATTCAGCACTGGTTCCAGCTCGCGGATGCTTTTTCCCTGAATGCGCAGTAAGTACGCCAGAATGAGCTTGCGTGCATCCGGCTCTGCTGCGTCGCCATCCGCGACATAACTTAAAAACCGCAAACGGCGCAGTACGCCATACACCGTCTCGGCGATAAAGGCGCGGTCTTTGGTGCCAAGCTCCCGGTGGCTGCGAAAGAAATCGCCCATCTTTGCATCGGCCGGGCCGGTAAAGCCCAGTAAATCATTGAGTAACATCGCCGCCAGGCGCATTAAGTTTGCGTTCATTTTGTCTCTACTATTGATTAATTACCGGACGGTTGGTGTTGACTTGTGTTGCCGTCATTTCGTACACCTTGCCGTCCTTTTCGGTTTTGCGGATTTTAATCGGAATATACTGGAAACCGGGCGCAAGCCACAGCTCCATCTTATCTTCGGAATCCCAGCCACTGCGGGAAATATGCAAAGTGTTAATTTCACCCAGCTCGCCGGTGAGCAATTGCTCCCCTTCAAACCGGTAGTCATACACTTTGAGCTTTTTGCCGTTGGTAATGGGTATCTGCATGGTTTCCAACGGCGGCACGAACATGAACTGGTACATAAAGCTCAGCAAATCCTGCGCGCCTTCTACCAAAGGCTCGGTCTTCTCACCTTTGGACGATTTTAGCAGCAAAGTCTTATTAGCCCAGTCAAAAGTAGCGAAATAAGTTTTGTCATCTTTGTTGCCATACTGATAAACATAACGCTGTGGCTGCAGGCCGGTTTTGGTCAGCTCGCCTTCGCTTTCCTGCACCAGATTACCAATAAACAGGGACACCACGCCGCTCGGCTCTGTCAGGCTGGTGATCTTGTAATGCTTTTCGTCCATCAGGTCATACACAATCTTGGCCTTGCCCTCTGCCGGACCATCTATTTTGGTACTGACAGTGAAATAGGTTTCCACATAACGGTGGGCGTTCTCGTTAATTACCAAACCTGCATCCACTGGCTGAACAGCTTCGGGCGGCACCTCGGCTTGTGGCAGCGGTTCTTGCTCGGGAGCTGGTTCCGGCGCTGGGGGGGCACTCTCCGCCACAGGCGTGGGTTCTGGCGGTGTTTCCGGCACAACCTCTGCCGGCTCTGGCAACATGGGTGCTTGCACAGGGGGCGGTTCGACAGGCGCTTCCGGCGTGGCTTCTGGCACAGGGGTTTCGACTTCTGGCGGCACAGCTTCTGGCATCTGCAAGTGCGCTTCTATGATATGCATTTCCTTCTTCAGGCTGGGCAGCGCCATAAAATATCCGCCGAACAGCCAAGCATGCAGCAACATGGAAATGAATATCGCCCACCCCAAGCGGCGGGCCGCAGGCTCATCCAACCATGATTGCAATGTTTGCCACATGGCGCAATTGTATCGTGAGTTGCCCGTTTGCGTTTATTGAATACTCAGCTTGGTGAGTGTCTGTTCAAAGTCCTCACCATCCTCGTCGGTCAGCTTGTAGCGCACCGGCAGGTAATATTGCTCCTGCGCCAGCCACAACTGCTTTTTCTCTTCGCCCGCTGCTGCTTCGTTGGAAATCTGCAGTGTTTTGTAGCTGGCCACGGCAACATCGCGGGCAATGATTCTATAGTGGTACTGTTTCAGACTCTTGCCCGTCGTCAATGTGACATCCACCGCATTCTTGCCGGGCGGGCGGAATATGAATTGGTACGCATAGCTCGCCAAATCCTGTGTGCCGGCTGTCAGCTTTTCGGTTTTTGTCTCGCCCTTTACCTGCATTCTCAGCTGATTCTTAGGCCAGTCAAAATCCGCGATCAAGGTTTTTTTGCCCCCTTTGCCTTGATGCAATTCAAAATGCATTGGCTTTAGGCCATTCTTGGTGACCGCACCATTACTGATCAGCACGCGCTCGCCCATGAGCGCATAAATGCCCAAGCCTTTGGTGACAGACTTGATGCGGTACTGTTTGCCATCCTGGGTAAAGGTTTCTTTGACTGTGGCAAACAGCTTGCCGTTGCGCGCAACGTCATACTCCAACTGAACATTTTTGGGTAAAGCATACGATGCTACATTGGCGCTTAACAGCACAAGCATCAGTAAAACTTTTAGCAGTCGCGGCATAACGTATTCTCGATGAAAAATACCATTAACGCGCCAAGGCTGGCTTAGACAACAACTGTTGGTGCCTCATTTGCCTGCTGTGTGCGGATTTGACCGATTTCATACACCGTTTCGCCTGCCGCTTCCAGCAGAGATTTGGCTTGCGCCGCATGCGTTTTATCCAGCACGATAGCCATGCCGATGCCGCAGTTGAATGTGCGATACAGTTCCAGATGCTCGATATTGCCCTGCGCTTGCAGCCATTGGAACAGTGGTGGCAACGTCCAGCTATCCTTGCGAATCTCTGCGGTCAGGCCTTCCGGTAGCACACGCGGAATGTTCTCGGTAATGCCACCGCCGGTGATATGTGCCATGCCTTTCACCGGCAAGGTTTCAATCAGTTTCAGCATGGGTTTGACATAGATTCTGGTAGGCGCCATCACCACGTCCTTGAACTTTCTGCCATGAAAATCCGATTCCATGTCGATGCCAGATTTTTCAATCAACTTGCGAACCAATGAATAGCCATTGGAGTGCGCGCCGCTGGAGGCCAAGCCAAGCACGACGTCACCTGCCTTGATTGTGGAGCCATCGATGATTTTGGATTTATCCACTGCGCCCACGGCAAAGCCCGCTAAATCGTACTCGCCCGCCGGATACATACCCGGCATTTCGGCAGTCTCACCGCCCACCAGCGCACAGCCCGCCTGCTCACAACCCTGCGCGATGCCTTTAATCACATCCGCCGCCGTGCCCACTTCAAGCTTGCCGCAGGCGAAATAATCCAGGAAGAACAGCGGCTCGGCACCTTGCACTAGAATATCATTCACGCTCATGGCTACCAGGTCGATGCCGACCGTATCGTGCTTGTTGAGCTGGAACGCCAGTTTCAGCTTGGTGCCTACGCCATCGGTGCCGGAAACCAGAATTGGTTCCTTGAATTTCTTGGGTACTGCAAACAAAGAGCCAAACCCGCCGATACCGCCCAGCACCTCTGGCCGCATGGTGCGCTTGGCAAATGGCTTGATGCGTTCCACCAAGGCATCGCCCGCCTCGATGTCCACGCCGGCATCACGATAGGAAATGGAAGTTTGTTGATTTGTATCTGTACTCAAAATGGCTCTCGATTCGACTTGAATTGTCGCGCTTAATTTTCCGCATCAGCGCAACAGTTTCAGTATAATTTGCAAAAGCGATATTTTAACGCACTATGGCTAATCAACCAAAAAACAAAGCAACCGAATTCGGCCTGAAAAATTTCATGAGCGATTATCGCTGGTGGATATTACTCGCCCTATTCTTGTACCTGCTTTATTTGCTCAAACCTATCCTCACCCCGTTTCTGGCAGCTGCCGTCATTGCCTACATCTGCGATCCGCTTGTAGACAGGCTCAGCGCCTCTGGCGTGAATAAGTTTAGCCTCGGCAGAACATCCGCCACGGTAGTGGTGATGTCAGGTATCTTGATTGCCATCATCGGCTTGTTCCTGATTCTGGTGCCTTTGCTGCAAAAACAGTCCGTTCTGATCGCAGAGCGCCTGCCAGGATTGATCGAACACATCCGCTCACATACCGAACCTTGGCTGCAATCCAAGTTAGGCATCAGTTTTTCCATTGATAGCGCACATATACAGGACATCATCAGCAAAAACTGGAAAACCACCGGGGACGTCTTGGGCGAAGTGCTCAAGACTGCAGGCACCCAAGGCCTGGCATTCATTGGCATTCTGGCCAACCTCTTCCTGCTGCCGGTTGTGCTGTTTTACTTACTGCGAGACTGGGATGTATTGGTAGCCAATATCGGCGAACTTATCCCAAGGGAATGGATTGGCAAAGCCACCAGCGTTGCGCATGAGGTTGATGCTGTTGTCGCAGAGTTCCTGCGCGGCCAACTTTCCGTCATGGCTGCACTATGCATATTCTACAGCGTTGGCCTGTGGCTGGTCGGACTCGACATGGCACTTTCAATCGGTCTGATTGCAGGCTTGTTAAGCTTCGTCCCTTATCTGGGGTTTGCGCTGGCCTTCGCCATGGCAGTTTTGCTGGCTTTGCTGCAGTTCACTTCTTTGTCACAAGTCGTACCTGTGCTGCTGGTATTTGGTATTGGGCAGGTGGTGGAGAGCATGATACTCACCCCATTATTGGTGGGTGACCGTATTGGCCTGCATCCAGTACTGGTGATTCTTGCTCTGCTGGCAGGTGGGCAGCTCTTTGGATTCACCGGCGTACTTCTGGCTTTGCCTGTCAGTGCCGCGATTGCAGTTGGCCTGCGCCATACCAAACGTAGCTATCTCAAAAGCGACACTTATCTCGGCTGATTCCGCAAAGCGCATGAAACAGTTGTTGTTAGACATCCAGCCCGCGCCCGCGTCTTCGCTAGAAAATTTCGTGGCTGGCAAGAACGCCGAAACTATCGCCTCCATCCGCGCTGCACTAGCGGGAAAACCGCCACGCTTTATCTATCTTTGGGGCGAATCCGGCAGCGGAAAAAGTCATTTACTATCGGCCTGCGAAGCAAGTGGGGCACGGGTTGCAGACGATGTGCATTTACTGGACAACGATGCGCAAATCGACCTTTTCAATACATTCAACTCGCTTAAAGAAACCGGCGACATGCTGGTCACCGCAGGCTTGCATGCACCCTCTCAAATGGGCCTGCGTGATGACCTGGCCACACGGCTGGCCTGGGGCCTGGTGTATCAACTGCACCCACTGACCGATACAGAAAAAGCCGAAGCATTAAAAACGCATGCTCAGGAACGCGGTATGAAACTGCCAGCAGAAGTGATTGACTACTGCCTGCGCTACCTGCGCCGTGACTTGCCTACCTTGATGGCGGTGCTGGATGCGCTGGACGAATGGTCGCTCACTGAGAAAAAACCGGTTACCGTGCCGATGCTGAAGAAACTCATACAGCTGGATTTGGGAATTTAACCTTCTATTTTTTTATAGTTGTTTGATTTAAAGTAAAATCAACGTCTGGTAGATAAACACTATCCTAAAGGTTAACCATGCTTCGCATCACCGAAATCAAGCTTCCTATTGAGTACGCAGATACGCTCAAACACCAGGACGACCAAATCAAAGCGGCTTTACTGAAACGTCTGGAAATCCCAGAAAGCGAGTTGATTCGCTTTGAAATCTTCAAGCGTGGTGTGGACGCGCGCAAGTCGCATTCCATCCTGTATGTCTACAACCTGGATGTTGAAGTCAAAAACGAAGCAAAGATTCTTGCCAAGTTCAAAAAAGACCCGCACATCAAACCAGCACCCGATACCGGCTATCACTTCGTGGCAACAAATGATACGGGCATTCAGAAACGCCCGGTCATCGTCGGATTCGGCCCTGCCGGCATCTTTGCGGCGCTGATTCTAGCGCAAGCTGGTTTCAAGCCTGTCGTGCTGGAACGTGGCAAGGAAGTACGCAAGCGTACACAAGACACTTGGGGACTGTGGCGCAAAAATACGCTAAACCCGGAATCGAACGTGCAGTTTGGTGAAGGTGGCGCGGGTACATTCTCCGACGGCAAGCTGTATAGCCAGATCAAAGACCCTAAACATTACGGCCGCAAAGTGATTCAGGAGTTTGTTAAAGCGGGCGCCCCGGAAGAGATCATGTACGTCAGCCATCCGCATATCGGCACTTTCAGACTAGTCGGCATGGTAGAAGAAATGCGTAAAACCATTACCGAATTGGGTGGCGATATCCGTTTTGAAAACCGTGTGGAAGACATTGAGATTGCTAATCATCAAGTGCAAGCAATCGTGCTGCAAACTGGCGAACGTATTGCAACCAATCATTTGGTTCTTGCTGTCGGCCACAGTGCGCGCGACACCTTTGAAATGCTTTACAACAAAGGCGTTTACGTCGAAGCCAAGCCATTTTCCATCGGCTTCCGCATCGAGCACCCGCAAAGCCTGATAGACAAGGCACGCTATGGCAAAAGCTATAGCGAAGACTTGCTTTCCAAGCTAGGTGCTGCTGATTACAAGCTGGTGCACCACGCCAGCAATGGCCGCAGCGTGTATAGCTTTTGCATGTGCCCGGGCGGCACCGTGGTTGCCGCCACCAGCGAACCGAATCGCGTGGTCACCAACGGCATGAGCCAGTACAGCCGCAATGAGCGCAACGCCAATGCGGGCATCGTCGTGGGCATCGAACCGGAAAAAGACTACCCCGGCCACCCGTTGGCGGGCATGGAGCTGCAACGCCAGCTGGAAAGCCATGCTTTTGTGCTGGGCGGCAGCAACTACAATGCGCCCGGGCAATTGATAGGCGATTTCCTCGCCAACAAAGCTTCCACCCAATTTGGCGAGGTTGTACCTTCGTACAAACCCGGCGTACATCTCACTAATCTGGATAGTGCGCTGCCAAGATACGCCATAGACGCGATTCGCGAAGCGATTCCCGCATTTGCCAAGCAAATTAAAGGATTCGACTTAGCAGACGGCGTGCTGACCGGCGTGGAAACGCGCACCTCATCACCGATTAGAATTAAAAGAGATGATGAAACGCTGCAAAGTATCAACACCCAAGGTCTTTACCCGTGCGGCGAAGGCGCGGGCTATGCGGGCGGCATCCTGTCTGCTGCGGTAGATGGCATTAAGGTTGCAGAAGCAGTATCGCTGGCAATGACAGCAAAATAAACGCAAGTTAAATGTAACCGGAATCACTTACCCATCGGCACCACGGGCGCATAATGGATACCCACTATTACCAATCTGAGGAGAAAAGTGAAATGAAAGTGAACGTAGGCGGCATTGATAAAATCTTGCGCATCGTTGTTGGCTTGGCGCTGATTGCCTGGGTATTGTTTGCAGGCGGTCCGGTGTGGGCATGGATAGGCATTGTGCCGTTGGCAACCGGCCTGATGAACTTCTGCCCGGCTTATGCGATATTAGGCGTCAACACCTGTAAAACCAAATAATCCTCAAGCATTACCCACCATGGTCTCGCCGCTGGCGGTACGGCCATGGTTGTCATGCCAGGTCAAGCTGATCTTGTCGCCAGCTTTAGCGCCTGCCAAGTAGAACGTCAGGTATGGGTTCTTGGCGATACCGGTTCCCCATTGCATCTGCAGCACTGGCTTGTCATTCAAATTCACGTCCGCCAGTTGGATAAAATCTGCCGGAATTAATTGCCCAAAATCATCTTTGGCATGCCCAGTGTGCATCGGGTGGATGATGATTGCCTTCACCTCTGCCACATCCCCCGCCAGCCTGGCGCGCATCTTCATACTGGTATTGAATTTTTCATTCGCACTTCCACCACCGCCACAGCCGTTCTCCATCACTTGCACCAATTTGCTGGCGCTGTAATATTTACCGCCCGCCTGCACCACCACTTTCACATCTGAAGTCTCGGCCATCTTGATGCGCGTCACCAGCTTGCCTTGCATAGGTTTATCCAGGACAAAATTGGCTATCAATGCTGTCGGATTCTTCTCGACAAAAATAGCAATACCTGTGGTATCAGGAATTCTGCTAGTCACTTCCACCTGCACGATTGCGCCGTTCTCGGCACGGTCCGGCGCGATGATTTCAATGGCCTTGCTGGGAATTTCACCACTGATACCCAAACCGCCTTGCGCTTCATCCAGCTTGGTCGCATCAAACGCCAGTTTGTTCCATACTGCAGCGATGGCACTCAAAGGCAAGCAGCATACCGCGCCAAGCAATCCAGCCAACGTAATAAACTCTCGCCGTAACATGTTGCTTACCCCGCTTTATCTTGGCTGTTTTGTAAACGGCGCAGCTCTTTCAGGCGCGCCTCGACGATGGAATGCTCGTAAAAGTTGCCATCTTTAGCTTTGACCGCAATGTCCAACTGCTCAATGGCTTTTTGCAGGTTGTATTTGCGGAAATAAGACTCACCCTGCGCCTGGAACCGCAACAACTCCTTACCTTTGGCACTATAGGCCTTTGCCAGCAAATCATAAAAATACGCATCGTCAGGATAAAATATTTGCTTCTCCTGCACCAGCTTAATTGCCTTGTCCGGCTGATTGCTCGCCAGATAATGCTCGGCATAGCCATAAATTAACGCACGATACAAAGGATAAGTGTTCAATGCTTTAGCATACATGGTAGCTGCGGTCTTGGGACTGTTTTTTGCCATTTCCACACGTGCAGACAACGTATCAAAAAACGCATTTCTAGGCGCATTCTTACCTAGCCACTGCACCTCCCTACTCGCGCCGGTTAAATCGTGCTTGCGCAACATAGCCAGTGCCAACCCATAATGCTCGGCATATTCGTTAGCGTAGCGCCCCTCCCTGATATTGTCTTCAAACTGTTCTATCGCTCCTTGCGCCAGACCCATGCTAGCACGAAGTTTGGCACGCACGAGATGGAATTCCATGCTACTGGAAACCTGCTTGTAAGGCATGCTTTCCACACGATTCCCCACATCCGCAATACGCTCGGCAGTCAGCGGGTGGGTGCGCAGAAAGCTCGGTGCAGCACCTTCGGAGAAGCGCGTGCCACGCTGCATGGTGGCAAAAAATGCCGGCATAGCGCGTGTATCAAAGCCTGCGCTATCGAGAATAGACAAGCCCACACGATCCGCCTCGCGCTCATGCTCACGGGTGTAATCCAGCTGGCGCTGCACATTGGCAGCCGAAGCTGCTGTCATAGCCCCGCTTGCCAGCTGTGGATTAGCCCGCGACACCAACAAAGCCAAAGCGAACGAACCCAGGTTCTTGAACATATCGGCTTTTTGTGCCGCCAGCATCCGCGCCAGATGGCGCTGCGTGACATGACCGATTTCGTGCCCAAGCACACTAGCCAATTCGCTCTCGCTGTTGGCTGCGAGAAAAAGCCCGGTATGCACCCCAATCACACCGCCCGGCATGGCAAACGCGTTGATGGAATTATCCTGCACCACAAAAAAAGTGAATTTCTGGCTTTTATCCGGCCCGCTAGCCGCCAACCTGTTGCCCAGTGCCTGCAGGTAATCCGTCACTTCGACATCCTGCACCACCTCATCGCTCACCGCCACTTCGCGTAAAATCTGTGCGGCGATGCGCTGCTCCTCCTGCGGGGTCAGCACAGTCTGCGACACATCTCCCAAATCCGGCAGACTGGTGTCCAGATTATCTGCCAGAACAAGATTGGATACCGACAAAATAGCCAGCAAAATAAACTTCAATTTCATGGCGTGTATGATAATCTGTTTACCAATTAGTTTAGAAAAAATTGTGAATGGAAAGTAACAACCATGAGCCAACTCACACATTTTGACAGCAGCGGGCAAGCTCACATGGTAGATGTGGGCGACAAAGCCGCGACCAAACGCATCGCCATTGCACAAGGCAGCATCCGCATGCAGCCGGAAACGCTCAAACTGATCCGGCAAGGCAACGCCAAAAAGGGCGATGTGCTGGGTGTGGCGCGTATCGCTGCGATTCAAGCCAGCAAAAAAACTGCCGATTTGATTCCACTCTGCCACCCAATTGCGCTCACCAAAGTTTCCGTAACGTTTGATGTGGACGAAAAGACGACGAGTGTCACCTGCACTGCAACCACTGAAACCATCGGCCAAACCGGTGTGGAAATGGAAGCACTCTCCGCCGTAAGTGTGGGCTTACTTACCATTTACGACATGTGCAAATCAGCTGACCGGGGCATGGTGATAAGCGAAATCAAACTACTGGAAAAACATGGCGGCAAGAGCGGAGATTGGCTAGCTGGCAAATAAATGCTTAGGATAATCTCAAAAGCCTAGAATGAAAGTATCGATTGTATGCGCGTGATAATTTTGTTTTGTGCACTTTTCCTTGGCTCTTTTGCCCATGGCGCAGACCATCCGGACTTCGTAGATGTTTACATCGTACCTATGGATGATTTTCCTGAAGACAAAGCAGCAGAAATTGCCACGCTCATGACGGACGACATGCAGCTTTGGGTCAAGTCTACTCTCAGGCTAGGCAAGCTTTATGTAAACAAGCTGCCTGGCACCAATCAATTAATCGCTGAAAACATCATTGAGAAATCCCAGCCGATCTTGAAAAGTCTTGGCAATAGTTCAGAAAAAACATATTTTCTAATTTTAACCACCCGCGATATTAACCTTGAGAATGGAAACCTCCGTTTTGTGTTTTCATCGCACAATAAAGAACACAATACCTCGGTTATCTCCTTGCAGCGCATGGTGAATTACATCAATGGCATACCAGTATTCGACGAAGTCTCAAAATCCCGTCTGTATAAAATGATGAAGCGGTCGATTGGTGAAATGCGCCTCGGCTGGCAGCGTACATCCAACATCAACGACATCATGTATGCCCCTATCATGAGTCTGGATGATTTGGACAGAATCGGTTTGCAACATCTGGAAGAAAAAGCGGATGACCCAAGCGCAGATACTAAACTACCAATTTAGCTTCTCATGCGCGCATTCATTACTAAAACAGATGCCCTGCAAGCCAATCTGTATGCGGCTTCCAGAGCAATCACCCACCTAATGAAAATCTGAGGTAATCAACTCAACAATCCGCCGCGCGCTTTCCGGCGCCATGGTGACGCCGTAGCGGAAGTGGCCGGTGTTGAGGTACAAGTTGGCAATGGTCGGATGCCGCGCGATGGTGGGCAGATTTTCCGGCGTACCAGGTCGCAAGCCGCTCCAGTGCTTATGGATGGTCGCGCCTTTTAGCGCTGGCAATATCGCCTCGGCCTTGGTTTCCATCTCTTGCCGTGCGCTTTCGGTCACGCCGGTGTCGAAACCGACATCTTCCAGCGTACTACCTGCTAATAAAAACCCGTCACGACGCTGCACGAGGTAGAAACCATCCTGATATACGATATGCGGCAGCGTGCCAAGTGGCATTTCGTAGAGCAGAATCTGCCCGCGCATGGGCTTGATATCAAGCTGTAGCGCGGTGTTTTTGAGCAAATCAAAACTCCAGGCGCCGGAGGTAACAACGTAGGCATCCGCCTGCAACACCTCGCCGCTGCTGGTTTTCCAGCCAGTGAGTTTGCCTGTTTCAGCCAATTCCGTCTCGTTCAACGGCGCAAGCTGGGTCTGCTCCAGCAAGATTACACCGCGCTGGATGAGCATTTGCTTGAGTGATTGCAGCAACCGCGGGTTACGAATCTGGCACACCTGCGGCAGCAGCAAATCTTCGCCTTTCTGCACGTATTCCAGCCCGCTATTTTCGCACCAGGCCTGGGCAGCAACCTGGTCATATGGCGGCTTGATCAGCATACCGCAAGGGATAAGTTCGGGATCTATGCCGGTTTCTGCCAGCAATTGCCGACAAAGCTGCGGATACAGCGCCGCGCCCGCCAACGCAAGCGCATTCACTTCATTGCGATACATCCACGGCAGCAACGGAAACACGATGCCCGCGCCCGCCCAGGAGGATTCGCCAGAGGTTTGCGCTGCGATAATATTGCGCTCCACCACAGTAACGCGGTAACCGGATTCGGCCAAATCCAGCGCCGTAGTACAGCCGGCAATGCCACCGCCCACCACCAAAATATGCTTGCTCGTCATTTGCCGTAAATCAGGTAGTTTTCAGCATCCAGCAGGCCTTCGGTACTACCCAGCAGCACCAACACGTCACCGTCAGACAACACGATATCCGGCCTGGGCTGGATGTCTTCCAGCATATTGGGTCGGCGCAGGAAATGCGGCTCTACATTTAGCCTGGCAAAATTGATATGATCCAGCCGCAAGCCGTGGGCATAGGCGCTCTTACTGATTTCTACCGAATGCAGGCGCAGTTGCCGTACATTACCGGCATCCGACTCGGCGTCGGTAATACCACGGAAAAAACCTTTGAACATTTTGTATCGTTCTTCCCGGAATAAGCGGATGCGCTTGACCACACGGTTAAGCGGCACCCCTAACAACACCAGTGCATGGCTGGCCAGCATCAGGCTGCCTTCCAGTACTTCCGGCACCACCTCGGTTGCGCCCGCATCGCGGAAAGCATCAATATCAGCATCATCGTAGGTACGCACAATCACTGGCAGGTTTGGATAAGCCTCCTGTACCGTGTGCAGCACTTTCATGCTGGCGCGCATGTCGGCATAACTCACTACCAGCGCCTTGGCACGATCCGCACCTGCTGCTGCCAGCACGGCGCGGCGCGCGGCATCACCAAACACCACATGCTCACCCGCCGCCGCCGCATCATGCACCCTTGCCGGGTCTATATCCAGCGCCAGAAACGGAATGTTCTCCTCGCGCAGGAAACGGCCCAGGTACTGGCCGCTACGCCCATAACCCGCGATGATGACATGTCCATCTAGCCGCTTGCTCACATGCTCGATCGCATCCACTTTCTGACTGCTGTTGCGGATATAGCTTTTGACCAGCTTGCGCGTGATACGACCATTGTATTGAATAATAAATGGCGCGATGAGCATACTGAGCAGGCTAGCTGCCAGCACCAGCTGCAACTCGTCGCCGCCGATTAAGCTCTGTTGCAAGCCCAAGGCCAGGATAACGAAGCTGAACTCACCTGCCTGCGCCAGAATGATGCCTGTGCGAATGCCCACGCCCATCTCGAAGCCGAATGCGTGCGTCAGCATGGCTACCACCACCAGCTTGAACAACACAAAACCCAGCAACAAAGACAATACCAATCCAATGTGGGTTACCAGATACCCAACATTCAGCAACATGCCGACACTAATGAAAAACAAGCCCAACAGAATATCGCGGAAAGGCGCAATATCGGACTCCACCTGGTAGCGATAACGCGTCTCGGATATCAGCATCCCGGCAACAAACGCGCCCAAAGCATAGGAAAGCCCCGCCACCTTGGTGGCAAATGATAGCAGCAATGTCACCATGAGTACGTTCATCACAAATAACTCACGCGAGCGCTGACGCGCCACCAAAGCGAACCAGGCGTCCAGCGCATTTTTGCCAAACTTGAACAAGAGACCGAGCAATACCGCAGCTTTGACCACTGACCAGCCCAGCGTGGTACCCACATTCCCATCTAATGCTGCCAATGCGGGAATCAGTACCAGAATCGGGATAACCGCCAAGTCCTGAAACAACAATATCCCGATACTGAGGCGGCCATGTCGAGAATTCAGATCCACCCGCTCCATCAGGATTTTGGAAACAATGGCCGTAGAGGACATGGTTAGCGCCGCGCCGATAATGAATGTAGTAGGCAGCCCTAAACCGGCAAGCACCCCGGCTGCCATAATCACCAGCAAGGTAATCAGCACTTGCGACCCACCTAGGCCGAACAGCGTTTTGCGCATGGCATACAGTTTAGGCAGGCTGAATTCCAAACCGATGCTGAACATCAGAAAAACGATACCGAATTCTGCAATATGTTGGCCATCCTGAGAGTTTTGCAGCAAACGTAGGCCATATGGGCCAAGCAATATACCCACGGCAAAATATGCCAGCATCGTTGGCAGCCGCAAAGCATGGAAAAGTGCTTTCGCAAGCACTGCGCTGGTTAATAACAATAAAACACTGCTGAGCGAATTAAACATAAATTGAATTGTCGGTTCTAAAAAAACCAGCAGGGCAAAATTTGTGCCTACTTAACCGAATTTTAGTTTATTTTACTTTATTCTGGTGAATTTCCCTTTTATACTTGAGTCTTATGGCACCAACATTACTACAATCGACGCACCAGCAAGCGCCAAACGCAGATATTCTGGACTTGGCGCGCAAAGTCCTATCCATCGAGGCCAAAGAAATCGAAGCACTGGCGACACGACTGGACAAGCGGTTTGAAGCCGCTGTGCAATTGATTTTAAACTGCAAAGGCCGTGTTGTGGTAAGCGGTATGGGAAAATCCGGCCATATTGGCGGCAAAATTGCCGCCACGCTGGCCAGCACCGGCACCCCGGCTTTCTTTATGCACCCTGCGGAAGCCAGTCATGGTGACTTGGGCATGATCACACAGGACGATGTCGTGATTGTCTTATCCAATTCGGGTGAATCAGACGAAATCCTGAATATTCTGCCCACCATTATCCGGCTGGGGGCAAAAGTCATCAGCATCACAGGCGCTGCCCACTCCGCACTAGCCCGGGAAGCGCATATCCACTTGAATGCGGAAGTTTCACAAGAGGCCTGCCCGCTGGGCTTATCCCCTACCGCTAGCAGTACGGCCGCGTTGGCGTTGGGTGACGCGCTTGCAGTTTGTGTGCTGGAATTGCGCGATTTTACTGCGGAAGACTTTGCACGCAGCCACCCTGGCGGCAAACTAGGTAGACGTTTGCTGACGCGGGTGAAAGATATCATGCGCACAGGAGATATGATTCCGGCTGTCAGCGCCAACATCTCACTGGCCATTGCCATTAACGAAATCACACAAAAAGGCATGGGATTCACTGCGATTGTGGATGCGGATTCCCGTCCGGTCGGCATCTTTACTGATGGTGATTTGCGCCGTGCTTTTACCGCCGGGCTGGATGCCGGCAATACGATCATTGGTGACGTGATGCATCCACATCCGCAAGCCGTACAATCGCAGCAACTGGCGGTAGAGGCTGTCGAACTGATGGAAAACAAGAAAATCAATGCGCTATTGGTAACCGACCAAAACGGGAAACTCATAGGCGCGTTTAATATCAATGATTTATTGAAAGCGAAAGTTATTTAAGGTATGAATGAAGCAGTGTTGGAACGCGCCAGAAAAATCAAGCTGGTGATTTTTGATGTCGATGGCGTCA
>OEOF01000001.1_pt1 | contig 60536 bp, 79 predicted proteins | sample 1539701 | NCBI WGS metagenome assembly OEOF01 (sample SAMEA3611561, study PRJEB23397) | activated sludge metagenome | biome: Urban; feature: Wastewater Treatment Plant; material: Activated Sludge | place: Slovenia | collected 2012-09-24 | reverse complement strand
GATCCGCCGATGCTTGTCGGCAGAGTGATGCCGGTCAGGTCGCACCCGCTCAGGTAGAGCGATCCGCCGATGCTTGTCGGCAGAGTGATGCCGGTCAGGTCGCACCCGCTCAGGTCGAGCCATCCGCCGATGCTTGTCGGCAGAGTGATGCCGGTCAGGTCGCACCCTCTCAGGTCGAGCCATCCGCCGTCATACGCATCAATTATGTCTTGTGCTGTTTTCATTCTTTTCCTCCTGTTGGTTTGGCTGCCAGCGGTATCGCCTTCGCCTCATCTGCCGTGGCAGCGTCTTGGCTGTGCTGATTGGTCCGCTCGGGGCTTTTGCTGGCCGCCGCGTTGTGTTGCGGCATGGGATTCACAATAGCGCGGCTAGTTATCGCTGTCAATAGCTGCGATCGTTCAGTAGCGCAAAAAAAGCGCCAATCGCTGGCGCTGGTTGGTTGCGGGCCTTCTTGCTTGGCAATAACGCTTCCATTGCTACGGTGCTCTTGACACGCGTAACTAGCGGCGCTATTCTGTGCGACATGAACAAGGTCTTTGAAATTCGCACCAGGCTTGGCCTTTCGCAGCGCGCCCTTGCCGACGCATTGGCGTTGTCGCAAGGCAATGTTTCGCACTACGAATGCGGCCGTCAGGAAGTGCCGCCAGACGTTGCGCGCCGACTGATTTCGTTCGCCGAGTCTCGCGGGGAAGCTCTCACATTCGACGATATTTATTCCGTCGATCACGCAGCATGACCAATGATCTCCTCCTGTCGCGCGTTCCATCGGTTCGGATAAGTCGCGTTCGTCAGCTTGCCGGCCCTTCGGGGCTGTCCTTTTTATTCTTTGCAATCTTGCGGGGCAAGGCGGCATGAGCCATCAAGAGCAATACGCCGACGCCGAGGCCAGATACCGGCGCGAGAACGCCAGGCCGCAAATCGCTGGCGGCTGGTTCTGCAGGAGCTGTCACGCGCAGTCGTTCTCGACGGCTGGCCGAAAACAACATTTGAGCGGCAAGGGGTGGTCCTGCGCTGCATGTGTAGCGAAACGAGGAGAGAAGAAATGACGACGTTCATAAAGGCTGTCGCCGAGAAAGGCTCAGAATTCCAGCTGATCGAGGCCGGCTACTTTGGCATTCCGCAGGCAGAAACCGCGCTCGATCGTGGCCTGGCGGATGTGAATGCCGAGCTGCGTAAAGAACTCACTGAACTGCGCGCCGAGAACAAGCGCCTGACGGCCGCGATTGAAGCGATCAGCGGCACGATCGCCATTTACCTGGCGCATCAGCCATGACCGACAGCCTACTCGCCACAAGCGACCCGGCCAAAGTCGCCGCCATGAAAGCCGAATTCCACGCCGACCGTGAGCGCAATCAGCCGCGCCGAGCCGCTATCGCAAAGTCCGTTACGGCTCTCTGCTTCCCTCTGACGTGGTGGCGCATCTACGGCGAGACGTTCGCCGAGGTCATCATGCCTACCGGGAAGCGGATATGAGCGGCGGCGCGCACACAGTAAAAGCTCTGGCGCCTGTCGTGCCGAAAGCGGCCCCGATTGTATCGACACAAGCGATTGAGCGCGTTTTGCTGCGCCTGATTCCTAGTGTGTCGGCTGCTCGCGAGGCGACCGGAGAGCATCTGCTTGTAGTCGCGGTAATCCGGCAGGCGTTCAGCGATTGCTGCTTAGCAGACAAGCACATTCGCCGCGAGGCTATGGATTTTTTGCGAGGCCACGGAGGAGGCGGCCTTAACTTCTGGTGCAGTGCGGTCGGCATCAATGCGGAGTTCGTTCGCGAGATGGCAGAGAAGGCCGGGTATCTGCCTGCGGTGGAAGGGTGCTCATGAGCGTCGAAAAAGTCGTAATCGGCAGCGCTACGCTTTATCACGGCGACTGTCGGGAGGTGCTGCCGCTGCTGCCGCCCGTCGATCTGGTGCTGACCGACCCGCCGTATGGGCTTGGCGACAGGTTGAAAGGTGGCAGCGGCGAATGGAGTGGAGGCTTTGAGGTTGCGCCGGAATGGGACAAGGAAACGCTGCCGCTTTGGGTTGTTTTGCAGTGCATCGACAAGGGTGCTAACTCGATTGTTTGGGGCGGGAATTACTACGAACTGAAACCGGCGCGGGGCTGGTTGGCGTGGGACAAGATGCAGGAACACTCCAGCGGCCACTATGAAATGGCCTGGACAAGCCTTGATATTCCGACGCGGACTTTTAGGAAAAGCAGGGTTGAGGCTTACGGAAGAATGGACAAACAGCACCCGACGCAAAAGCCGGTTGAACTGATGGAGTGGTGCATTCAGCACGCGCCGAACCCCGCCACGGTTTGCGATCCATTCATGGGCAGCGGAACGACCGGCGTGGCCTGCGCCCGGATGGGTTTGCACTTCACCGGCATCGAGCGCGAGCGCAAATACTTCGACATTGCCTGTCGCCGCATCGAAGACGCTCAACGCCAAACGTCGCTGTTTCCAGAGTCGGAAAAAGCCAAGGCGTCCGAGCAGATGGCGCTTATCGTATGACAACAATCTCAAAAAAAGGATGCCGCGCAAAGGGCGCCAGCGGAGAGCGTGAGCTTTTCTCGCTGCTGTCCGCAGAGCTTGGCTTTGTCGTCAAGCGCGAGCTAGGCGCAAGTCGTGACGGCGGGTGCGACGGTCTTAATGTGCCAGGGTGGGCAATCGAAGTTAAGCGCACCGAGACGTACTGCGCCAGCTTTTGGGACCAAGCCGTCAGGCAGGCGATAAGCACCAGCAGAAGCCCGGTTTTGTTCTGGCGCAAGAGTCGTGCGAAGTGGGTCGCGTTCGTTGATCCGCAAACCATTGCTCCAGACCTGTTCAGCGCCATTGGTGATCCAGTTCAAATGTCTCTGCCGCGCTGGTGCGAGCTGGCGAGAAGCCTATTTACAGGAACAAAAGCATGATCGAACTAAGCAGAATACGTATCGACGGCGGTACACAAACGCGCGAGAAGCTGAACGAGGCGACCGTAAAAGAGTACGTCGAGGCAATCAAGGCCGGAGCGACATTCCCGCCAGTTACGCTGTTTTTCGATGGATCAAACTACTGGCTGGCGGATGGATTCCACCGATACTTCGCGGCAAAAAAGGCGGGCAAGAAGCAGATTCACGAGGACATCACGCCTGGAACGCAGCGGGACGCGGTGCTGCACTCGCTCGGTGCAAACACCGCCCACGGCCTGCCAAGAAGCAACAAAGACAAGCAGCGGGCCGTCGAAACGCTGCTGAATGACCCGGAATGGAGCAATTGGAGCAACCGAGAAATAGCTGAAAAGTGCGTTGTATCACACTCTTACGTCAATACGTTAAGAGAAAAGATTAAAAGTGGAAACGTTTCCACCCCGGCGAGTCAGTCGCAAAGCAAGCCCGGCACAGGTGGAAACGTTTCCACCCCGACGAATCCAGAGCAAAGAAAACCGGGCGCGGAAGATCAACCGGGCCAAGATGCGACAGAGGATAATCCGGCCGCACAAGAGCCATCAAACCAGCCGCCCAAAGAGCCGGAATACACGGAGCTTGACAAAGCAAACGACACGATTGCAGGGCTTCAAGACGCGCTTGCGCTTGCTGCGGCAGGCGAACTCTCTGCCGAAGAAAAGAAAGAGGCTACAAGCCTTGTGGATCAGTTGCGGTCAGAAATAAAGACGCTCACAGCGTCGTTGAAGGCTGTGAAGTCGTCACGCGACACGCTGCAGCGGGAGAACGAGTCTCTTAAGATACAGATTCACATGCAGCGCAAGGAAATCGACAAGCTAGCAGGGACGAAAACGGCATGAATTCGCTTCAGCTTCGCCCCCACCAACTCGCGGGGCTTGAAAGGCTAAGGCATGGCTTTGCTTCCGGACACCATGCGCAAATGCTATACGGGCCGTGCGCTTTCGGAAAGACAGAGGTGGCTATATCAATGATGGATGGCGCGGCAAGGAAGGGCAAGCGCGCAGCCATGATCCTTGACCGGCGCATCCTCTGCGAGCAGACCAGTCAAAGGCTTTGGAAGTACGGGATAGACCACGGAGTAATAATGCAGGGCTCAAATCGCTGGCGCCCGGACATGCCTATTCAGATATGCACGGCTCAGACCCTGGAAAAACGCGAGGGGTTCCCTGCCGTTAATTTGTTGATCATCGACGAGGCGCACTGTGTTCGCAAAGAGACGGCAGAATTTATCAAGCAGCATCCAGAAATAAAGGTTGTCGGATTGTCTGGCAGCCCGTTTGCAAAAGGGCTCGGAGCTATCTATTCCAACGTCGAGTCGGCCGTAACTATCGACCAACTCGTCAGCGACAAATGGCTGGTGGCTCCAAGGGTGTTCATCGCCAAAGAAATAGACATGACCGGAGCGAAAAAGATCGCCGGGGAATGGTCTGCAAAAGACGCAACCACTGGCGGACTGAAGATCACCGGCGACATTGTTTCTGAGTGGGTTACGAAGACAAACGAGATATTCGGAGGTCCTCGCAAGACAATCGTTTTTTGTGCTGGTGTCGCGCACGGAGAGGCGCTTGCTCAGAAGTTCGCAGAGGCCGGCTTCAATTTCGTGTCGATCAGTTACAAGGATGACGACGAATTCAAAAGCCAGGCCATTGCTGACTTCAACCGGCCAGATACGGAAATTGACGGACTTATCGCTACCGACATACTGACCAAGGGGTTTGACTGCTCTGATGTGATGATTGGCGTTTCTGCTCGCCCGTTCTCTAAGTCGTTCTCTTCCCATGTTCAGCAGATCGGGCGGGTCATGCGCCCGCACGAAGGAAAAGATCAGGCAATCTGGTTGTGTCACTCAGGCAATTATCTGCGCTTTCAGAAAGATTGGGATCAGTTGTGCTCAGATGGTGTTTCAGAGCTTGACGACGGCGCCGAGAAGCCAAAGCCAGAGCCTACAAGCGAGCAAAAAGACGCGGCAAAGTGCCCATCCTGCGGCCAACTGTGGCCCGGACAAAGCGACACATGCTCACATTGCGGATTCATGCGCGTCAGGAAGTCGGCAGTAATCGAGGTTCCTGGGGAAATGTTCGAGCTTTCGTCGAAGCCAAAGAAAGATGCGTACTCGATGGAGTACAAGGTCGCTTTCTATGCTCAACTGCTCGGATATGCGGCGGCGAAAGGCCAAAACCCCGGGTCTGCGTATCACCGCTACCATGAAAAATTCGGCGTCTATCCGTCGATGGCTAAACCTGATCCGCAGGCGCCGACGTTCGAGGTTATTCAGTTCATCCGGTCGCGCAACATTGCCTACGCAAAAAAGAGGTCGGCGTGATCGACCAATCCAGACAAATCGAGTCGGCAATAGCCTACATTCCGGCAATAGACCGCGAACTTTGGGTGTCCATTGGAATGGCCCTGAAGTCGGAAATGGGCGATGCTGGATTCGACCTTTGGGACCGCTGGAGCAGCCAAGCAGATTCGTACAACGAGAAAGCATCTAAAGCAGTTTGGAAAAGCATCAAGCCGGTTGGTGGTATCGGTATCGGCACGCTGTTCCATTACGCCAAAATAGAGGGATGGAGTGATAACGGTATCCGGCACACTCTAACGCCAGAGCAAATCGAAGCCAGAAGACAGTCGGCGATTGAGAGACAGCGCAAACAGGACGCAGAAACCGCAGCAGAGCACCGCAGGGCTGCTAACAAAGCGAAGTGGATACTAGGACAATGCCAGCTTGAGAAACACGCTTATTTCGACGCCAAGGGATTCCAAAACGAATTTGGGAACGTATGGATACGCGACGGCGAGAATCCGATCCTTTGTATACCGATGCGTGTCGGTAAGTCTTTGGTGGGTCTTCAGATGATCGACATTGACGGCAATAAGAAATTCTTGCTTGGCCAGCAAACGGCACAGGCTGAATTTCTTATCGACGGCAAGGGCCAGGACTGGATAGTCGAGGGCTATGCAACCGCGTTGAGCTTGAAGGCTGCGCTAGGCGCGATCAAGGCGCGTTTCCGTATCCACGTATCCTTCTCTGCCGGGAACATGAAAAAGCTTGCTGTAGCGTGCCCAACGGCCTTTGTGGTGGCAGATAACGACGCTTCAGGCACAGGACAGCGGGTAGCAGAAGAAACAGGCTGCAAGTGGTTCATGCCGCCGACCGTGGGGCAGGACTTCAACGATCTGCATCGGGAGATTGGTCTGTTCAAGGCCAGCCAGGTGCTACGGAGGTTTATCGCCGGAAATAACGCGCCGCCGAAGGCGGTCGCCGTTGATTGACTTGTTAGGTGCGACTACGGAGAAAAACAATGCAGATTGAAAACAATGCTTACCCGTGGCGAGTTGCCACGAACCGCCACACGAACACGGACGGAACCTCTTGGGGCTGGATTGACGGGGCGCCCGGCAACGCGTGCTGGTCGAACGAACGCGGAAGCAACATGAACCGCGAACAGGCTGGCCGGATAGTTGCCGAGCATAACGACTGGCTTGAAAAGCAAACGCCGGTCGGTGTGCGTTTGCTGAAAGCGAAAGAGAAGGCTGCGAATATTGCGACGAAAGTTGCGGAAGCGGAGGCGCAAACCGAACGATTGCGCGCAACGCTGCGAGACGCCGAGACCGCGATTGCGACGCTTGAGGATGAGCAGGCGCAAGCACCTAACGTCTGAAATAACCGGCGTGCCGCGCTTTTGCGGCACGTCCGGGTTGATTGATTAGTTAGGTTTCTGTGTCACAAATAATGCTTGACTATGGTTTGTTGTTGTGCCACAATAATTACACGATCAACGAAGCGGAGAACGAAATGGGCAAACTCTGGACTTTCCGATTTTTCGACGGCTCTTCGGAAGAAATCCGCGACGGCGGCCTTGGCGTGAATTGGGTGCGCGAGTGGGCATTAAAAAATATCCCGACCCGAGACGTGTTCTCGGTTTCGAGTTTGAACTTTATCCGCAAGGGCTATGAGTTCTTTTAGGGGTATGAAGCCAGCACCGAAGAAGCCCGGACGCCCCGCGCTGCCACCAGAACAGGCACAGACAGCCATGATTCGAGCGCGGGTGACGGCTGCACAGTGGCAGGAATACGAAGCACGGGGTGGGAAGGTGTGGCTTGTGGCCGCGCTGAACCGCAGACGGAAATGAAACCTAACGCTAGGTTAAGCGGCGCCGGCACGGCGTCCGCTTGAACCGACAGTTAGACATCACTTTTGGAGAAACGAATGGAACCGATAAAGACCGTGGACGAATTGATTGCGCGGCTGCAAGAACTGCGCGAGCGAGCAGGCGGAGACTGCCGCGTGATGATGCGGACGCATGGCCGTGAACTGCTGTACGTGTATTGCTCGCTTGGCGCCACCGGCAAGAGCAACCCGTACCGCACTGTGACGCGCGGCGGCATGCCTTGCGTGATAGTTAGCGAGTGATGCCTAACGCAGGGTAGAGGAGCAAAGACGACACCGAGTATGCAAGGGGGAACCAGCGGAACGGCGGTGTTGGAAGGGTCACAAGAAAGGCGGCAGGTGACAGCGTGGGTGGATTTCAGAGCGCGCCGGGGAGACACGAATCATGCGGACAGTGGCCTGTCTTGAGCCTTCAGCAGAAGGCAGCTAGAGGAGTGGCGCAAGTCTGAAATCGCCGAAAGCGACGGCTGGCTCCGGCAGGCATGTTGCAAAGGTAAACGCCCCCGCTATGGGAGGGGTTCGCCTTTCGCTCTGGCATCACCAGCAGGCATGAGTTAATAGGTAGACATAAGGGGGTGGAGTGGCGACAAATTTTGAGATGTTCGCAGCCGACAGGGTGGCGAAAGGCTGGTTTTCTGCCGGCGAGGTAGATGAGCTTCGACGCGCGGTTAAGCAAGACCTGAGTCCAGGGCCGGATACTCTTCGGAAGGGTCTTGAATTCGTCGCTGCGGACGGCGGCACGGTTCCAGCGACGATTGACGACAGAGACGAGCGCTATCGGCTGTGGGATGAGTTTTTCGCAGCAGAGGCGGCCATCATCAAGGCGTGGGTGTCGTGATCCACGAGCCGCTAGAGCAGGTAGTCACGCTCGCCAACGTCAGGGACATCATGCGGGACATTTTCGCGCGCGCAAGGGCGGCGATGGACGACGGCTTGCTAGGCAAGATCACATGGACGCCGTTAAAGAGCACCAGAAGCCTGCAAGCAAACGCCTGCATGTGGGCAAGCTTGACGGACATATCGAGGCAAGTGGTCTGGCACGGTCATAAGCTAGATCCGTCCGAGTGGAAGGATTTACTATCTGCTGGACTGAAGGCTCAAAAAGTTGTGCCGAATATCGACGGAAACGGATTTGTTGTGCTCGGCGCGCGCACTAGCCGCATGAGCATCAAGGAAATGTCAGATATGATAGAATTGTGTTTCGCGTTTGGGGCTCAGAATGGAGTGAAGTTTTCAGCTCCAAAATGGAGGGACGAATGAAGCGCTCGCCAATCAAATCACGCTCGTCAAACCCTCGTGCAAAGGCAGTTGCGCTGGCTCAAAGCGCGGTGAATGCTTACGTTCGGGCAAGAGACGAGGGGATGCCGTGTATTAGCTGCGGTGAAATGAAGCCGTTGCAGGCTGGCCATTATTGGAGCGTTGGGGCAAGGCCAGAGATGCGGTTTAACGAGGCCAACATTCACGGTCAGTGCAGTCGCTGCAATGTCGATTTGGCCGGCAATCGTGATGCTTTCCGCGCCGGGATAGTAGAGCGGTACGGCAGCGAAGAATTAGCAGATGCGCTGGACACGACAATACCAGCTCAGAAATTTACGCTGGACGACCTTAAAGCTATTCGCGCCAGCGCTGAAGCGAAGCGCGCTGAGATTGTTGATTTTGCGAGGGCGGCGTGATGCGAGCGACCGACACCAAAGCGCTAGTCAGAGCGCTGCGCGTCTTGGTGAAAATTATTGAGACAAACGATGGCGTATCAGATTCGGCGATTGCGGAAGCAGCCCAGCGCATAGACGACCTTTCCGAGCTCGCCAAGGAAATGGCCGGCATGCTCGCGCACGATCGGGCTTTGCAGGATGGCTGTAAGGCTTGTGCGATGAAGGTGCGGTTGGCTGAGTTGGGGGTGTTGGTGTGATTCATTACCACGGCACACCGATTACACCAGACAGCGCAGCAAATAAAGCGATAAGCGGTGGTCATGCGTTTGTGTCGTTCTCCCGGCCAGATCAGCTTGGATTGGCTCTTGATGTCTGCCAGTCATTCGCTGTTGATAACGGCGCATTCTCTGCGTGGAGAAGTGGAAAGCCAATCACAGACTGGAGTAGATATTACCAATGGATAGCCGAACTGCATCGTTATCCATCGTTCGATTTTGCAGTTATTCCTGATGTAATTGATGGCGATGAGAAAGCCAATGATGCGCTTTTGGCTGAATGGCCTTGGAGGGGAACGACAAAAGGCGGGATGGTCGGAGCGCCTGTATGGCACATGCACGAACAAATCGACAGGCTGCTGCGGCTTGTTATGGAATGGCCGAGAGTATGCATTGGCAGCAGCGGGCAGTTCGCTATGGTTGGAGATTCAAAATGGTGGGGACGTATGACAGAAGCTATGAACGCAGTTTGTGACAAAAACGGAAACCCGCTGGCAAAACTGCATGGTCTGCGGATGCTAAACGCTGACGTTTTTTCAAAGCTTCCACTGTCCAGCGCAGACTCGACAAACATTGCGAGAAATGTTGGAATTGACACGAAATGGCGAGGCAGCTATTCGCCAGCAAGCAAAAGCGTTCGGGCTACAGTGCTGCGTGACAGGATAGAGGCGCACCAATCTTTGACTTTCTGGGAGCGTGGTTTGGTGCAAATGCAAATGGACATCTTGTGATGTGCGGCCATCCAATCCCCTTCCTAAAATTCCGATGACGAATCATGCGCCACCGGGTAAAAAATTACTTACGCGGCAAGCTTGCCGCCGCCCGCCTGATCCCGATAGACAACTCGCCGTCGCCGAGGTCCGCAGCTTTCAGGCGCTCGACGGTTTGTGCGTCGAGGGTGACGAGGTGGCGCTTGACCTGGGCGCCATCGGCGGACTTTCGGCCGGCGTTGCGGCCGGCGCCGCCGTGGGTGGCTTTGGTTTTCATCGGATACCGATCAGTTTTGTGACGTTCCACCGAAATCCGGTGAAGATACTGCACTCGTCTTCCCTGACGGGCTCGCCGTCCGCAAAGATCGTTGCGCGGCCCTCTCCGTACAGCTCGCCTCTGATGTAGGCGCGTGCCGCGCGAACGGCTGCGGCTATGCTGGAAGCCTCCCGAGATCCATTCATGAAGCTGGAATTGTTGCTCGCTGTCCAGGTGATTTTGCTCATGTCGTTCTCCTTCGTGTTGTGGTGCGTTGTTGATGGCTTTAGTATATATCAATCAAGAGAGGTGTCAATGTGAAATGTGAAAAAATTTCAGACGAGCGGCGCGAAGCCTTCGATGAGCGCGCGGCAATCATCGAGGAGGGCTGCAAGGTGTCGCGCGCAGAGGCAGAGAGGATGGCCGCAGAGCAGCTCGACATGACAGATGATGAGATTGAATTTTTACAAGGATCGAAATGATGACGACGATTGCGGCAGACGAGGCGGAAGTGCTGGCAAGGACACTGAAAGTTGTGGACATGCTCAAAGAGTGGGCGGACTGGCAGCGAGGGTACAGGCTGCGCATTTGGTATCCAGATCGCTCACCAGGATTTGCGACCGGCGGCGGCGTTGTTACTCGGGATACATCCGACGAGCAGGCGGACGACGCGGCGCACCATCGGGGCGAAATCATCGATCGGTGCGTCGACGATCTGCGAGAGCCAGCGCAGCGAGCGGCGATCCATCATTGCTATTTACATGCTGTATTCCGCATGAGAGATTACGACGTGGCGCTGCTCAATGCACACGCCGCGCTTGATATTGCTTTCCGGCGCAAAGGAATACTATGGTGATGTGCTTGACAATAGCCTAACGCTATGCAAGAATCCGCGCGTGGGAGAAGTTGCGCCCAAAACAAGACCGCCTGAGAGGGCGGTTTTTCTTTTCTGAGCAAGGAAAATTGAAATGGCTGCACCGCGGATCATCGACTATGGGCGGATAGAGCCCGGATGGCGCGCGGGGAAGCTGAGTGTTCAGCAGTTAGCGGATGAGTATGAGAAAGACACAGGAAAGCGCGTAGCAAGATCGGCTATTCAGAAACATTTTAACGGCCTTGGAATACCTCGCGACCTGTCCGCAAAAATAGAAGCAAAAGCATCTGCGATGGTGGCAGCCGCGATGGTGGCGGGCAAGGTGGCAGTCGATGGCAACGAAACCTTGCCGGCAGAAGCCGCAATTATCGCGAGCGCAGCAACAACGAGCGCCAACGTTCAATTGTCGCACCGGGCCGACATTCGCAAGCTGCGGGAGCGCGTCCAGGGCTACGAAACAGAGCTTGATGCGTGCCCGGACGACCTGGGTAAGCGCGTGACCATCCTCAAAAATCTTGTAGATACGCAATGTCGCCTGATTGCGGCAGAGCGCGAGGCGTTCGGGATGGACAAAGACGCGCCGCCAGAGCAGCCGCTTAGCAGAGAGTCGCTAGCCACACTGCGTCGTCTCAAAGCACAGCTTGGCGGCGATTAGTGAGATAGAGCGCCTTGCTCTATTGCAAGCGATTGAGCAGGAGATAGGGCGCAGGAAGCTTGAGGCTTACGAGCCTTACCGAAAACAGCGGGCATTTCACCGTCTCGGAGCAACGCACAGCGAGCGGCTGTTTATGGCAGGCAACCAGCTCGGCAAAACGATTGCCGGCGGGGCTGAGTGGGCGATGCACGCTACCGGCCGTTATCCAGACTGGTGGGATGGTGCGGTATTCGAGAAGCCTCCGTTGCTGTGGGCGGGGTCGGTAACAGGCGAATCAACCAGGGATAACCCGCAGCGCATTTTGGTAGGCCCGCCAGCGGTAGAGGAGGCTTGGGGAACAGGGTTTCTGCCGAAAGACTCGATATGCGGCAGGACGCGCGCAATGGGAGTGGCGAACCTACTCGACAACGTGCAATTGAGATGGGGTGGCGGCGGCGACGTGCAGGCAGGAACGGCGGTTGTCGCTTTCAAAGCTTACGAAAAAGGCCGGGCGAAGTGGCAAGGGCCGACAGTTGATGGTGTTTGGTTCGACGAGGAGCCCGAGCAAGACATTTACACCGAGGGATTGACTCGGACAAACAACGGGCAGCGCGGCCAATTCGCAATCATCACATTTACCCCGCTGCTCGGCATGTCTGATGTCGTGATGCTGTTTCAAGGGCTTGACACGGTGCGGCAATGACACGAGCAATCGTAACAATGACGATTGACGACGCCGAGCATTACTCTCCGGAAGAGAGGGCGGCAATTGTCGCCAGCTACCCAGCGCACGAGCGAGAGGCAAGGGCAAAAGGAATTCCGACGCTCGGCAGCGGGCGCATTTTCCCGGTAGAGGAAGATTCAATAACTTGCGCGCCGTTCAAGATTCCAGCGCACTGGCCGAAGATCAATGGGCTCGACTTTGGGTGGGATCACCCGGCAGCAGGGGTGCAGGCTGCTTGGGACCGGGATTCAGACTGTTGGTATGTGATTAAGGCGCATCGAGCGAGAGAGCAGACGCCGATTCTGTTTGCTCCAGCGGTAAAAGCCTGGGGCGCATGGGTGCCGTGCGCATGGCCGCATGATGGATTACAGCATGACAAAGGCAGCGGCAAGCAGTTGGCGCAACAGTACGCGGCGGCCGGTCTGAAAATGCTCAAGGACAATGCTACACATGCTCCACAGCCCGGCGAGCCAGAGGGGTCTGGTGGGAATGGCGTAGAGGCCGGGTTGATGGACATGCTAGACAGGATGCAAACCGGGCGATTCAAAGTATTTGCGAATCTCGACGATTGGCTACAGGAATTTCGCATGTATCACCGCAAAGACGGGCGGGTCGTGAAAGAGCGAGACGATTTGATGAGCGCAACGAGATACGGGCTAATGATGAAGCGCAAAGCGATCGTACAGCCAGTGCAGCAGTCAGCGAGAGTGCAGCAGTGGCAGGCGCTTGATTCGGAAGTGGGCATTTGATGCAGACAGAAAACGACCAAGACCTGCCAGAACCCGGCCGAAGCACGCTGCTGATTTCATTGCTCGCAAAGCGAAAAGAAGCAATCACCGGGCGCGCAGGGTCTGGAATCGAGCAGGACTGGCTTGAGGACGAGGAATACTACCAAGGCATTGACGACGCCAACCGCGCATACCAATCCACGCACAGGAGCCAAGCAAAGCGGTGGGCGACTGGTGAAGGATCGAGGAAAGCGGAGCCGAATCGCTCTGTTGTATTCCTGAACATCACTGCGCCGTATGTCGACGCAGGGTCCGCGATGGTGTCGGATAAGCTGCTGCCGACAGACGACAGGTCGTGGGAGCTGAAGCCAACGCCGATTACGTCGCAGATGCGCAAGGCGTTTGCAATGCAAGGCATGGACGACGCAACCATGCAGGCATTGATCGAGCAGGCAAAAGCGGCATCGCTCGAAATGCAGCAGGAGATTGATGATTGTCTGGTCGAGTCGAATTGGCACGGTGAAGTGCGGCAGGTAATCGAGGACTCTGCAAAGACCGGCAGCGGAGTGCTCAAAGGCCCGTACCCAAAGAAGAAGACAGTCCGCATGTACCGCGACGACGGAACCGGCAACAAGGCGATGGTGTCGGCGAGCGAGATAACGCCAGCCACGAAACGTATAGACCACTGGTATTTCTGGCCAGACCCTTCGTGCGGCGAGAACATCCAAAACGGAAGCTACACCTGGGAAATGGAGCCTGCTTCAGCTAGGCAGATAGCCGACATGATCGGCATGCCTGGGTACGACAAGGAAGCTATTGTATCTGCGCTGAAGGAAGGGCCAACAAAAACAAACAGCAGCGGATCAAGCGTCAATCTCGACAAGCACGAAGACCAATTCGAGCTGTGGATTTTCCACGGCATCGTCGATGCTGACGACCTCGCGCAAGAGGGTGTTGATTCCGAGGATGAAACGCCGCAAGCGTCTGTAATGGCTGTAATCCTGAACGACAGGCTGATCAAGGTCGCATTGAGTGTGCTTGAAGGCGGCGATTTCATTTATGACGTGCTCGCGTGGCAGAGACGGCCAGGCATGCCGTGGGGGACTGGTATTGCGCGCAAGATTCGCACCGTTCAGCGAATTCTAAACGGCAGTGTTCGGGCGATGATGGACAACGCCGGATTGAGTGCTGGCGCACAGATCGTCATCGGCAATGGCATTACGCCTGCTGACGGAAATATGAGCATCACGGGCCGCAAGTTGTGGCTCGCAGATACGGACGTAGAGGACGTGCGCAAGGGCTTCATGGCGTTTGTCCCGCCGTCCGTGCAGGCTGAATTGATGCAGATTGTTCAATGGGCAATGCAGGTTGCCGAGGACACAACAGGTATGCCGGCGATGCTGCAAGGTATTCGTGGGGACGCGCCAGAGACGCTTGGCGGCATGCAGATGCAGCAAAATAACTCTTCGTCAGTGCTGCGCAGGATTGCCAAGCGCATGGATGATTACGTCACTGAGCCGCACATTACCAGATACTACGACTGGATGATGCAGCACTCCGAGCGAGAAGACATCAAGGGCGACTATCAAATTGACGTTCGGGCGTCGTCGGCGCTTGTCGAGCGTGCGGCACAAGAGGAATTCTTACTCGGGTTGCTCGATCGGTCATTGAATCCTGACTACGACATTTCCCCTCGCAGGCTTGCCGGAGAACTGCTGAAGGGCAAGAACATTGATCCTCAACGGGTGCAATACACCGAAGAGGAAAAACAGGCGATGCAGGGCAAGACGAACCCCGTCGAGGATGCGAAAGCCGCCTTGCTTCAGGCACAGACCGCAGAAACCGCAGCGAAAACGGCGACAAAGAACGTTGAAGGGATGTTCAGCGCAACATCTGCGGCAAACCTTATTGCTGGCAATCCGGCAATCGCGCCAGTGGCAGATCAGGTATGGGCGTCAGCAGGAGGTCAGGACGCTGACGCAGCGCCCGCAATCCCTGGGGTGCCTAGTGGCATTGAAAGCGTGCCGATGAACGAGAACACGAGCCCGAATTTCCCGCCGAATCCAGACGTGGGCATGACGCAAGGAATGGAAAGTGGCGCGTAAGTCTGTAATCGACTTCGGCAGCGAGACATGGAAGGCGCTTGTAGACCACTACGAGGCGCGATTGATCGACCTGCGCAAGCGGAACGACGGCGACCTGAGCGATACTCAGACGGCCAAGCTACGAGGCAGAATCAACGAGATTAGAGAATTTCTGGCGCTGGCAACACCAGCCCCGGAGCATGGAGCGAACGAGGACTGAAACACCCCCTTCGCTGGTTGTAAAGATGGCCGCCATGCGCGGCTTTTTGTTTGGACGATTGAATGAGCACTGAAAATCAGGAGCAACAAGCGCAAGACCAAGAGCACGACGAGTCCGAATCAATGCTGGCAGGGTTCGATGCTATTCGCGGCGGTTCCTATTCTGCGTCCGACGACCGCAAGTCGCCCGACGTTGAAAAAGACATAAGCGCCGACGACGACAGCGGCGAAGAGGATCAAGCCGACGATGAGGAACAAGAAGAGCCGGTATTTGCTGGCCTGACTGAATCTCAGCTCAAGTCAATTCTTGAGCGGGCGACGAGAGTCGACGCAATTGAAGACCAGTTGCGCAAAGCAAACGGGAAGATTGGCGAGCTGAACGGCACGCTGCAGGAGATCCAGAGACGGAGGCCGACGCAACATGCGCCCGCTGATGACTTGGACGACGAGCAGATTTCTGAATTCGAGTCGACATTCCCTGAATTTGGGCCGGCCGTCGAGGCGCGAGCTAGAAAGATTGCGCAAGAGGTAATGCAGTCTCAGCAAGCGCAAGGCCAGCACGACCCGGAAGAGATCAGAAAGCAAGTAAATCTCGCGGTGATGAACACCACTCACAAAGGTTGGCAACAAACAACGGCGACTGACGACTTCAAGCTGTGGATTACTTCGCAACCTCCTGATGTGCAGCAAACGTACCAGACAACGTGGGACGCGCAAGAGCTTGGTGGGATTGTTACTGCGTTCAAAAGCAGGCAGCAAGCCGCTAGTGCTCGATCCACGAAAAGCAAACAGCGATTGGAGGCCGCACTAACGCCTGACGGACGCTCGTCAAAGGTCGTTCATGCGGTCACAGAACAAGACGCAATGCAAGCGGGCTTTGATGCAGTACGGACCCCGCGATTTTATAACACGAGGTAACAGAAATGGCAGCATTTATCAGTACCAACCCTGCCGAGCGGATCGGCAAATTCAAGGGCGAGATTCTTGCCCACGCTATTCCGATGGAAACGCTTGGCATCTGCGGGGTGCAGAAATCCATCCCGAAGAACAACAGCAAAACGGTGTCGATGCGCCGTTATCGCCCATATGGCGCTCTGGCTACGAACGAGAACACCAAGAACCGCTGGGTTGTCGATAGCGCCGCGCACATTCTGAGCGAAGGAAATACACCAACGGCTGACAGCCTTGTGCCGGATAACGTCGAAGTGACTCTACAGCAGTACGGCTGCCTGTATCAGACCACCGACCAGGTTGAAGACACTTATGAAGACGACATCCCTGAAGAGCTGAAGAAGCAGACGGGAGAGCGCGTCGGCCTGATTCGTGAAATGGTCCGCTATGGCGTCGTCAAAGCCGGTACCAACGTCTTCTACAGCGGCGGATCCAGTCGCGGCACAGTCGATGAAAAGATCACGCTGAACGTGCTTCGCAAAGCTTCTCGGACTTTGCAGCTCAACCACGCAAAGCGCGTGACTGGCATTCTTGCGCCGTCGATCAATATCGCTACGCAGCCAGTCGAGGCTGCCTATCTAGTCTTCGTCTCGACCGACGCTGAAGGCGATGTGCGAGACTTGGCAGGCTTCAAGCATGTTTCGGAATACGGTCAGCGCAAAGTCGTTGACCAGAACGAACTCGGCTCTGTCGAGAACTACCGGTTCATTACCAGCCCTGAGCTTACTGCCTACGCCGATTCTGGCGCTGCGGTCGGCTCTACCGGGTGCCTCTCGACGACTGGCACGCTGATTGACGTGTATCCGTTCGTGATCTGCGGCGAAGACGCTTGGGGGCAAGTTGCCCTGCGAGGCGACAAAGCCACTGATCCTACGTGGATTCCGCCTGGCGAAAAATCGAAGTCTGACCCTCTCGGCCAGCGCGGCTTCTGCGGCGCGAAGTTCTACTTCGCATGCAAGGTGCTGAATGAAGGCTGGATGGCTGTCATCGAAGCCGGCGTGGACGACCTTGCCTAACCGGGTCAGAGACAACTGACGCAATTCGGGGGCCAATGGTCCCCGTTTCATTTTTGAGGGTATGAACAATGGCTGACAACAGCGCGGGCCAAACCCGCACCACTACCAACGACCAAGCGACCGGGCAAATCGCGCAGGGCAAGGTCGTCTATGACGCAACAGCAATCACCGCCACGGACTACACGCGCATCAATTGCGGATTCCAGCCGCGATACATTCTGTGGTCTAACCTCACTGATCGCGTGCAAATCGAGTGGTTTGAGGGCTTCGGTTCTGCCGAGTGCCTGAAGACCGCTGCGGCTGGCACGCGAACGCTCGACACCACGGCGGCGGCAGTCGTTGTCGACAAGCTCGGTTTCCGCATCCTGCAGAACGCAACGCTTGCGGCAATTCTTGCCAGCAAAGCTTGCTACTGGCGCGCCATCGGCTAACCAAGCCTTTCACCGTAGCTATGGGCCACCTTCGGGTGGCCTTTTTCATTTCAGAGGCAAAAATGGCAGAGATTAACATTCGGCGCGGCGGCAAGCCGACCGAGGCGGCAGAGGAGTACCTTGCGGCGGACAAACCGATCAGTATTGACGACATCGCCGCTGGCGTTACGCCAGACATTGAGATTATTGACCGGCCGCTGTCGACGGACAAGATCGAAAACGAGCGATTCATGGCCGAAAAGATCACGGTCGTTGTTCATGAATCGAACGACGACGCCGATGATGACTTTGTTCAGACATGGGTGAACGGCCGCATCCAAATGTTCCGGCGCGGAGTTCCGCAGGACGTGAAGCGGTGTTTTGTCGAGGCTCTCGCGCGCGCCAAGCGGACGACGTACAAACAGAACCTTGACGAGCGCCTGGGCACGGAAAAGTTCAACGTCCTGCACCCTCGCACCGCGCTGCACTACCCGTTTTCGGTGCTCCATGACCCGAACCCAAAAGGCCAGGCGTGGATCAAGAACGTTCTGGCGCAACGGGTGTAAGTGGTGACTCTCGACGAGTTGATCGCAGCGTATCGGGAAGACTCGCACGACGCCGGCGCCCCGCCATTTATTTCAGATGCACAGCTAACTAGATTTGCAAATCAAGCCGAGAAAGAGGCGTGTAGGCGGGCTGGGCTACTGATTGAGTCGGCAGATATAATGTGCACGATTGCGGTCACTGCTGGCGCCCCGTTGGCGACTCTAGACAGAAAGATTATCGACATCAAAACTGCGCGCATGTCGCTCGACTCGTGCCAGCTTGACCCGATAACGGTAAGTGAATTGTCGATGAATTGGGAGTCTGACACCGGAACGCCAAGCCACTACGTCACAGACTATCAATCTGGCGCTGTGCGGTTGTATCCGTCACCTGTTGTCGATGACGATCTGCTGCTGACGGTCACAAGGATGCCACTTGCAGATATGTCTGCAGGCGATGACGAGCCAGAAATCCGAGAGGAATATCATGAGGCGCTTGTTCAGTGGATGCTACACAAAGCATACGCCAAGCAGGACGCCGACATGGCAGACCCAAATAAATCAGCGCGAGCACTGGCCGAGTTTGAGCGTGAATTCGGGCCACGAGTAAGCGCCAGAAATGAGCGCTGGCGCAACTCGCGGCACTCGATCACGACGCAGCCGATTGCATAGGATATAGGAATGGGAAAGAAAAACTTTCAAGCCGGACAGTTGATTCCGACAAGCTCAACCCCTCCGGGAAACGCAGGTTTCTATCGGATTGACAAGAACACAATCGGCGTCGTAGGGAACCTTGTTCAAAAGAACGCGAATACGAACGTCGAGAGCAACGTGTCGACTGGCGCCAACCTCGCCGCAGAGCTTGCGGCGATTGGTGTATATAGTGCGCCCACCGCAGCGCCAATGGGCGCACAAGGCGCCGGCATGGGAGTCTGTAATCCAGCCTATGTGCCAGCCGGACTTGTCGGGCTATCTGGTTATAATGACCGAGCATCGCCAAACTTTGGAAACTATATTCACCCAGCATCTGGGTCGATTATGTGCTTTATCCCGCTCAAGTGGGCAAAGTGGGGCGCAGGGATTGGCGTCAATGGGCTGGCCGTTAATCAATGCTCAATCGTTGATGACACGCCGTCGATGCGTGCGTTTCTTTCAGCAGATGGGTACGCAGTTCATCGCGCTTTTTGGGATGGCGGATCAATTAAATCGGGCGTTTTCGTTGATAAGTATTTGTGCAGTAACAACGGAGGGATTGCTGCATCTATCAAGAACGGCAATCCGCTATCAAGCAGTAGCGCACATAACCCGTTTGCTGGTCTAGCTGGGGCTCCCGCAAATGCATACTACGGGGCGATAGATGCCGCCAAATTGCGGGGATCAGGTTTTTTCTGCAACAGCCGATTTATTCATACGCTTTTGGCGCAAATATCATATGCGCATGGGCAAGCCAGCACAAGCTCTGTATTCTGTGCTTGGTATGATGGGACTGGGGTATCCAATTTCCCCAAGGGCTGCAACAACAACGCGCTGAGTGATGCACAGGACGCCTCCGTACTCTACTCCTCGGATGGATATTTAACCTGTGGCCAGACGGGCAGTGCATTCCCATTCGAAAAGACGACGAATAACGGACAAGCGTGCGGTGTCGCCGATATGAACGGCTTGCTGTGGGAAGTCAATCTCGGGATTACGTCAGACGGCAGCAGTTATTTTGCCGCCAAGTCAAGCGTCGCGATGTCGAGTTTAACCAGTGGCAATACCCTATCAACAGATGCGTGGGGAGCTGCTAGCTTGGCTGCTAACTACGACAACATCGGTGCTACATACGGGGCATTAACAGCGTCCTCAACAACTAAGCTCTATGGCAACGCGTCCCAAGTATTTAGCGAGCAAGCTAGCGACATCGGTTGGGCAGCTACATGTCTGGGTATTCCGCTTGCGGGCGGTGTCGGAGGCACAAACGCGTTCGGCAATGACGCTCTTTATGACTATCGTCCAAACGACATGTGCGCGACCTCCGGAGGGTTCTGGTCCAGTAGCTCGCCTGCCGGGGCTTGGGCGTTGTCTCTCACAGGTTCTCGGAGTAGTTCAAATGTTAATGTTGGATTCCGTGCGGCAATTTATCCAACGGCCTAACAGGAGATAATCATGCCAAAAGTTATTGAATACAAAAAAGTCATTACACAGCAGAATACCTACGAACTACGAGAAGTCGAAGGAACTGAATTATGCACTCTCGGCGATACGACTTACTTTGCGATTCCGGGTACTGTGCTTCCTACCGGACAATCCTCCGAGATTCAAAGTAGTATCAAGGCTACTACGCTTACTGACGTTCTTAACGATCAAATCCGCGCAGCAAGCCCACACTGCCAACTGATTAACTCTCGCAGACGACAGCGACTTTTAGATGCTGGCTACAGCTTGGATGACCAGGACTATTACATTCACTTGCATATCGCAATGCAGATAGGCGCCGTGCCTGCAAATGCAAAACGGACAGCAACGCTTGCCGCGTATGTCGAGGCGTTCAAAGTGGCGTATCTGTGGGCGGAGAGTCAGTATGCTGCGCTTGGATTGTAATGCAAGCTAGTGACCAAAGCTTGTAAATGGCCACCGTCACACAAGCCGCCGAACACCTATCGCGCAGCACATAGAGATTGCAGACCATGAAGCTAACTATACAGTCTGGCTCGGACCATACAGAGGTTGTCCGCTACGAGTCTAACGCAGTAGGATTCGTCGCAATCTCTGGCATTACTCGTTCCGCGCCGGCTTCTGTCAGCGCAGTTTCCCACGGCCTGAAAACTGGCTGGCAGGTTGCGATTGTGGACGTCAAAGGCATGACGCAGCTAAACGCAAAGAGCAACCCTCCGCGCGATTCTGACAAGTTTTCGATCACATCTACCGGGACAGACACGCTAACGCTAGACGGCGTGAGCTCGTTCGGGTACGGCGCTTATGTTTCTGGCGGGGCGATTCGCTACCAGATTCCAGTCGATCTGACTGGCGCAACGGCCCGGATGCACATCGTCGACAAATGGACGCCTACGAGTCGAGGGGTTTCATACCCTCGCATCCACGAAACAGCTTACGTCGTTGGTGATGTTATGCACATCAACGTCGGAACGCATTACATCTGCACTGAGTCAGGGACTTCTGACGTGTCGCAGCCAGTGGATTTGACCGCTGACGGGACGGTGACATGGGCTCTGCATTCTTCGTTCGCAGGAACGACCGCCTACGTGGTACTGACGACAGAGAATGGCGGGATCGTGATCGACGACGACGAAAACACAATCACGTGGACGCTCGACGACGCAGCAAGCTCGGCTGCAACATGGACCACTGCGATCGCGCAGCTTGAAGTCGAAATATCTGGCGTCGTGCATCGGGTCCGCGAGTACGAACTGGCGATGTCTCGTGAGACGACGCGATGACTTCCGTAAAATTCGTTTCTGACTACTTGGCGTCACTAATCGATCAAGGATTCGGCCATTACAGCCTGAAGCTCGGCACGCGCGGCCTTGAGTCGCTGCGCCCTGAAGGTCGGGAGCTTGACTTGTGCCCGCCTGACTGTTGCGCAGAAACAGCGCACGACGGGCGCGAAGTGGTGTATCTGAGGGCGTGCGATGGCGATTGATGCGCAGTGGTCGAGCGTCGTACTGCTATGCCCATTTGAAGGTGCAGACGGCTCGACGACGATTACAGATGTCAAAGGACACGTCGTCACTGTCGCAGGAAACGCGCAGATCAGCACAGCCCAATATCCTGCAGGATGTTCGTCAAGCGCAAAGTTCGACGGCAACAATGACTACCTGACGATATCTCATGCTGATTTAGCGCTCGGAACTGGCGACTTTGATATTGGCTTTTCTATATACGTTTCTGGTGACACGGTTTCTGGTTCTTCAAACACTGCACACGTTTTTGATTTCAGGACAACAGAACCGCAAGTGGCAATCAACATAGCCGTTAGAGGGTCCGCGCATGCAGATGCAAATAAAATGCTTGTGTATATAAATGGAGCTCAAAGGATTTTATCAACAACGGTTTTTGGTGCGTCTTTTAAACGTGTAAATTTGTCAAAAGTATCGGGAGTAACTAGGTTGTTTGTTGATGGTGTTCAAGAAGGAGCAAACTATACGGATGCGAACAACTACACAACTACAAGCATGAATATTGGCGCAATCTATACACCGTCGTCTGGTGACTATAGGTCCATTAATGGGCACGTCGGACCAATCAGGATTACAAAGCACGGAAGGGGCCACTCTACAAGTTTCACTCCTGATTCTCTGCCATTCCCGCGCCCGACGATTTCAGGCACGGCCTATGATAATTTGGGAGCCGAAGTAGATAACGTCGTCGTTGCTATGAAACGCAGCACGCTCGCATTGGCCGGGTATGCTGTGTCTGATGCGGTTACTGGCGAATACACAATCTATCCGTCTGACTTCTCAGAGCACATCGTAATGCGGCTCGACGCTGATACTTACCCACTTGTCGACGGCGGGTTAGGCGAGAGCGCAATCATCTACGACCGAGTAATCCCAGGCTAACGATCACAGCAACAACCACAAGGCTCCTGCGGTGGCCTTTTTTTATGAGTGACGACAAATGGCAACGTACCACTTCACGCGAGTAGCTTCATGGGCGCTAATGAGCGCGCTGCAAACGCTTTTCGATGCCGGATCAACCGGCGCAACGATCAAGTTTTACACCGGATCGATGCCGACTGGTACGCTGCCGCAGACCGGGGCGGAAACCGGTATTGGTGCACAAGTGCTGCTCGGAACATGCACCATGCCGACTACTTGCGGATCTGAAACGCCGTCAGGGTCGCTTACCATCGGAACCATTGTTGGTGATTCGGCCGCAGATGCGTCAGGAACAGCCACGTGGGCAAGGATTGCCGACAGCACCGGGCTGACCGTTGTGGACGTTGATGTGGGCGTCGTCGGCAGCGGCGCGGTTATTCAGATGGTCACGAACGTACTTGTTGCCGGCGGGCCGATTGCGTTCTCGTCGTTCGTATTCCGCATGACGTAATGCCGAAGTGGCGTACTCACCTCCAGCATGGAATGCCGTTGATTTCAACGGGACAGGGCAGGCTGTTTCTGCCCCAAGGTGGGACCGCGTTAACTTCGTCACGCCTCCCGCTTCCCTGGCGTGGTCCGATTCCGACATTGCGCCAGACTCTCTTGGAGAGGCCAATCACCAGTACGCATCCGGTACGGCGGACCTTGCTCCCGATGCTCTCGGCGAGGCCAATCACCAGCACGCGTTCAGTACAGCGGACATCGCCCCGGACGCTCTCGGCGAGGCTTGGCGGACCTTCTTTGCTAGTGTTGCTGGAGACATTGCGCCGGATTCGCTCGGGCGCGCAGACATGGTGTATTCGGCAGCCGGCGATGCAAGCCTGTCGCCGCTTGCTGCCGGAACTGCGGTCTTCGTCTATTTGTGCCAGTCGCAAGCCGACCTGCTACCCGATGCGTTGGGCGAGGCGTATCGCCCAACATCCTACGCAGCAGGGCTTTCCGACCTTTCCCCGGACGCAATTGGTATCGCCGTTCGTGGCGTCTCGGCATTCGGTATCGCCGACCTTTCGCCGGATGCTCGCGGCGATCTGGTGCGCCTGTTCCGGTGCTCTGTCGATGCGGCGATCTTTCCAGAATCAGAAGCGATCGCCGTATTCTCTCCGTCGCCAAAGCCCGTTTGGTGCTCATTTGTAGCGAGTATCGCCCCTCACGCGATAGGAATCACCAGTGCATAAGCAACGCAAAGCAAGCCTTGGCCCTTGGCCTCTCGGCATCGTCAATAGCAAGCGGGACTATGTTCTGCCTGCCGGCGCTTGCCTTGACGCACTGAATATCGACTTCACCGACGAGGGCAACGCGGTATCTCGTTCCGGTTACTCCGAGACGGTCGCTATCGACAATGGCGCCGGCCTGAGCAATCAAGGCGAGAAGGTAATGATCAGGAACGGGTCAGAGCTTGGTGTCGTTACCACCGTCAATCCGCTGGTCATCACCTCTCTGCGCGCTGGCCTGGGCACTGATCCTGTCAGCTACGCAGAGCGCGGCGGCGAAGTGTGGTGGAGCAACGGCACAGCGTCAGGCCGCTGCAACGCCGACAACACGGATTCGCCCTGGGCGGCGCCTGCGCCTCTCGATCTGGTGTCCGTGATCTCCGGGGTTGGATCTCTGCCTCCCGGAGATTACCGGGTCTGCATCACGCACTCAATGGACGACGGCGAAGAAAGCCACGCATCGACTATCGAGTCAATCACTCTTTCGACAACAGGAAGCATCGAACTGACGCTGCCGACTGCGGCATCTGGAACGGATAACTTTGTCGTTTATTGCACGTGGGGCGACGGAGAAGTACTACAGCGCTCTACAACGGTTTCTTCAGCGACGGCAAGCGTCAGTATCACCGACTTGCCAGAAGGGCGCCAGATACGCGATAGGGCGTTTCTCCGGCCACTTCCTGCAGGGGATTCAATTGCCTTTCACAATGGCCGGCTTCTCTCGCTCAAAGGCGAATTCCTCTACTACTCCAGGCCCTACGACTACGGGCTGCATGACCCGTCACGAGATTTCATCCGCCTTGGGGCGAGTGGGTCAATCATTATCTCCGTCGAGTCTGGAGTATTCGTCGTTGCTGATCGGACTTGGTTCTACGCCGGCACGGACATCGCCACCGCCGAGCCCGTCGAGAAGCTGCCATTCGGCGCGGCTTCTGGTACGGCTTTCTACCGCCCAGACACGACAAGCCCGGTCGCAGGATGGTACTCGGACGAGGGGATTGCGATCGGTGCCGGGGATGGCTCAGTGACTCTGCCGCAGCGAGAAAAAGGATTTATTGCGCCGGTCGCTCAATCAGGCTCGGCCTGGGTGCGCGAGCGTGACGGCATGACGCACGTAGTTATCAGTCTCGACGGCACGGCAGCCTACAACAAGAAAGTCTCGCCAGATTTCACGGCCGCACGCCAGAGATATGTCGATGACTCGACGACGCTTTGCATGAATCTCGCCAACGGGGCGACTTCTCGCTACTCGCATTGGCACTTCAATTCCTACGCGACTATCGACGGCGACGAATACGGCATTGACTCCGTAGGAATGAGCCTGCTTGAAGGCGATGACGACCTCGGAACGGAGATTTTCTGCGCACTTGATTGCGGGCGTGTCGGCTTTGGGTCGCTGAACATCAAATCGCCGGAGTGCGTCTATGTCGCCGGAAAATCTTCGACGGCAATGGTGGTTGATATCGAGATCCCCGGCGACACGACATATAGCTATCCAGCGAGGACGTTTAGCGAGGAGCCGACCGTTATTAGGCACGACGGAATGAAGGGCTTGATAAACAAGCGAAAAACATGGTTCTCGATGGTGCTTCGCAACCAATCCGGAAGCCGCATGGAGGTTGAGGTTGCTGTTGTGTTTATCAACGAATCGACCAGGATGATTTGATGCTTACGCTAGAACAACTGATGGCCATCATGCCCCACGCAAGCAAGACGGTGGGGCTCAAATGAGTGACCAGTGCAGGATGTGCGGCACGCTTTACGCGCGAGACGTTGAGCAAACAGTCATCGACGAGAATGCCGTAGTGGTCCGTGTGCGTTATGCAACATGCGATGAGTGCGGCGCTGAACTGCCGCCTGTAGATAGCGCAGTTTGCTGTTGTGACACTTTTTGATCACGTCAAACCGCTGCTGTTTGTTGCTCCGCATGACGTGTATCTGCTCGAAAAGCGCAGTACAAAGGAGCTTCTTGTCATTCATGGCAAAGTGGTCTGGCTGGCGATTTCAAATCCTGATCCCACGTTGCCGAGGCTGGAATTCATCATCAAGGAGTGGGGCGATTTGCAGTCTATCTACCCCACTCAAACGCACGTTTTTGACTCGGCATGGTGCATGAAAACTTGGCTAAACGGTCGATTTATGACCATGAAGGCAGCTAGATGAGCTGGCCATTCGATGATGGATCAGACCTTCCTCTAAGAGACGGGTTCGACGTTGGCGGCGCGCAAGAAAGAACAATGGGGGCGATGGTCGGCGGATATTCCGGAATTCGGACTGTTGAGGAACTTAACCCGGATGGATCGATTACGATTCTGCGGACACGTGGAGGGCGGCCAATCTTCGAGACGACAGGTGTAGCTCGACGCTCCTCGCAAGCGCAGAAGTATCGCGGGTTCGTCGCCAAGATTCCTTCGCGAGCGGTTCTGTTCGATCCATACACGCTCGACATTCTCGACGCCAACTATCAACCAGCGGTCAATACCTACTCCGTCCAGGACTTCGCAACGACCTGGAACGTGCCATCCGCTGACGATACGGACTGGTACGACGTTGTTCTTTTCGATGGCTCGACTATCAAAGTCAATGCGAAGGCCATGCCGACTCTTGGCATAACAGCGAATCACGGTTATCCGGCTATCCCGTATGTGATCAACCGCGAGACAGCAGAGGACCAGTACGGCAACGCGGAACGAAACACGACAGAAAAGCGCGTCTTTGCTGTCGGGCGATATTCGGTAACTTCATGGGGTGGAAGCGGCGTTACGGAGACGCTAACGCCGACGGCACCACGGACAGAAGACCGGGCATTGACTATCGGTCAGCGCGTTGATCATGCGACAAACAAGGCATGGCTTGGGCAACTCTATCACCCGGCTGCTGGATGGGACGCATCCGGAGAGTGGGCTTTTACGTCGGCGGAAGTCACGATGATGCTGACCTCGACGTATCTTGTGAAGGTGGCAGGTAGTGCGAATGTGGCCATGCCACTTGCTAGTTTCGGATCTGCGGTAGGAAGCTCTGGAACCGAGGTTACGCCAATACTTTTGCCGGCAACTCCTGTTGCTATTAGGGGAGACGGGGAAGTTCAGTCGACAACGCTATTTACGTCAAACGCGGTAGATGGAGGAGGCGGAAATAATGGTTTCTATTCTGCTATATTCCCGTGGAGGGGGGTTGTATCACAGCCGCTTGACGGGCAGGTTTCAGGCGCATACTCAAGAATAGCATACTCAGGGATTGCGTCTCTTGATGTAGAGCAATCAGGAATTGCTCTTTCGTACTCGTCTAGCAATTCAAAAAGATGGGATGTGAGAAACAATACAACATCCGTTCTGTCTGGTTCCGTTGATTTGGCGCCAGAGAGCGAGTTTGACGACTACATATCAGTGGAGATGACTGGCGATTCTGAAAATTTGTATTGGGGTCAATTTTTTACTACCCCGCCAACAGAAGGGTTGAACGCCAATCCGCCAGGCCCGTACAGAGGGATTTATAGTGCTGTTATTGCGCCTATGTCAATTAGCGGTTCTGCACATACGCGGTCTTATGAAGAGCAGGACATAAGCGCCTTGGTCACTATTGATGGCGGTGAAAACCTTATATCATTATCAGCATCAAGGATGGCGTCATATGGCAACGCTGCTTCGTACTCGCCAAACTCTAGTGTTTACGACGAATATCTTTCCGATCCTTACGGGCACATTGGAGTGTCGTCAGGTATTGGAGTTAGCAGTAGCGTAAATATTTCTGCATACGTAAACTCAAGCACAGACGAAACATTTATTAGGTATTACCACGGAACATGGTCGCCAATATCGTATACGTACTGGCAGCCTACAGAGGCGGTAGATACAATCAACGCAAAATACTTAGGAATGCAATTAGCGTTTGCTTCGCAAACATACTTTGACAATGAGTATTCGTCTGGGTTTTTGCGAGACCCTGCTTATAGTCGCTATTACTATGTGTCAATCAATCCAAGCGTAAATCTCGACACCAGCTCAATGTCGTGGTCGTCAAAAGATTACATCCTCTACGACGAAACGAACGGCGTCTATATCTCGGTCGAAGGCGAGTTCGTCGGCGTTGATACGGCGGCAACGCTCACTGTTACGCTGAAGGTGCAAACGAGGCACCACACAGTCACGCAGACGCTTGGTGAGTACAGCTACACCTACTCGCAGCTTGTACAGGAGCGCGAGATTGGAACAACCGGAAAGTATGCCATGCCGTCGCCGCAGATTCGGGCGATCTTCGCCCCACTGTTTCAGGAGCAGGGCTCGTTCAAAGGTGCTCATTACGTCACGGCAGAAGAGGAAAGCAACGGCGCCACCTCTGCGCACTTGTTCAACTTCGTTTTGTATCCAGAGCCCTACAGCGCAATAGGCACGCTGAACGCAATGAACGAGGAAGGGCGGGCGATTCATTTCGTGCCGTGCAACCTGCTGGAAATGCTCTATGCCTTCGTGTTCTCGCAGGAATACGGGGTCGCAGAGGACGGAACCCGATACCCGGTCACTTTCACGGCGCGCTACAACGACATGATGAGCACGCTGTTTTCAAGCGCATACCGAGTGTCTGTCCGCGATGGCGTCCAGGGCAACTGGTCTGACTCTCTCGGCGCCGACTTCTCCTCAATTTCTACTGTTTCGCTGCACAGGACATAAAGCATGACTGACTTCGTAGACTCGCCAATCGGCACCATCCCGGAAATCGCAATCGACTCTGGCGGGTTATTCACGCCAGGGGCTGCCTACACGATCAAGCTGTCTGCGGACTTGGTGAACAAGTGCGTGGCCCTTGCCGAGGCCAAAGACGCCGATTTCCAAACGAAGATGGACGACTTGACGAATGCTGTAACAGGCTTCCTCGTCACAAACTCAGCAGCAGATGTCACAGCAGGGGCAATCTCTGTCACATCGCCAACAGAGCCAAGCATGACCATTTCCGACACATCGACGGCTTTGGTCGCTGGCACGATTTCTACAGCATCGGCGGCGGTGATCAGCGAGGCGGTAACGAAGTTCGGCAGCTTCATTACAACCTACTTCCCGGACAACTCAACGACTTACAGCCAAGCGGAAGCATATCTGCTGGATGCGATCACCAACACGACAAGCGGTATTGTGCCTGCGACCATCAAGACGGCCATTCTTGCGGACTCGCGGGCGCAGGTTCTGCGTGAAGAGAATCGGGCGCAAGAGGATTTGTACGAGGCAATGGGCGCAAAGCGGCATCGTTTCCCGACTGGCTACGAATACGGCAAGGCTCGCCAGATCGCACAATCGGCTATTGATCAGATCGCGGCATCAAGCCGGGCGATTGCCATCAAGGATTTCGAGCTTTCGCACCAGACTGCGCTGGAAGCGGTACGCATTGCGGTGGCCAGTCGTGCGTCCGCGCTTCAGGCAGCTCAGCAGTACATCGCCGGGATTGTCGCGCAGGGCTGGAGCACTGGCGTGCAGTCGGCAGGCGCGCAGCACGGCGCCGAGGTGGCGAAGCTGCAGGCTGCTTATCAGGCGTATGCGGCTAGGACCAATGAGGCCGAACGGAAACTGAAGGAAGCTCAAGCAGACAAGGCGCTGACTCTCGACGCCGACAAGACAAACCAAAGCAAGGAGCTTGCGGAGCTTGAGTATCACCTTAAAGCCTTCCTGTCAGACGCTCAGCTCACGGCGCAGCAGCTTGTCTCTATGCTCAACAATCTGCGGGCCGGGTCGAGTGCGACCTACTCGGTATCTGCATAATCACTGTAAAATAGCAACAGCGGAGAAACAATGGCAAAGCGTAAATGTGCGAATGGCGGCAGTGTAAAATCGCCGCAGTCGATGAAAGATCAATTGATGGCTTTTCGGCCAGGGTACGCGGCTGGCGGTATGCCGGATCAAGTGGCTGCGTTTCAGGGCCGTATCGCGCCTTTCGGCGTTGCCACCGGAGCGACGGCGCCTAACGCCCTTCCTGGCATCAATGCGCAGAGCCTGGCGGCTTCCTTTGCGCCTGAACAATCCGGAGCGGGAGTTGCCGCACCTGTGACAGCCCCGCCCGCACCGGATGCGGCGCCAGCCGCAGAAAAGCCATATGGCAACGTATTTTCTCCTGCGGGGGCCGGCAACGTCTTCAAGAACCCTTCAGCCGGCAATGTGACCGGCGAGCAGGGTGTAAACGTTTACACTCCCGGACTGCAAACGATGGCCGAGAAACAGCTATCCGCAGGCATCAATCCGCATGCCGCATATCGTCCAGGGTCCGCACAAGACCCGTACGCTAGCGGGCTGTCCGGGGTGACTGCGGCGCAGCGTGTTGCAGGATCGAACGCGGCAGCGGCGGCGATGGCGCCGAATCAGGCAGCACCACAAATCGAAAATCCGATGGACACAACAAGCTCTCGACAAAGACGCCAGACGCGCACGCCTGGGCTACGCGATGGCGGCGCGGTGTATCGGAGAGGTGACACATTCTCTGATCGCCCAATGACAGGAACCATCGGCACGCGCAGCCGCGACCCGGTAGTCACTGCGCCGAAGCCTGTTCAGCAGATTGCGCGGCCGATCTATCCGCAAGAGAGGCAGGCTGCTCCGCAGGAGCAAGAGCAGAGAGGGCAAGGAATGACCAGCGCGGCTGACCTTGGGGCAATGCTCGCTGAACGTCGCAAGCAGATCAGCCAGCATAGCGGTATGGCTGACGGCGGCATTCCTCGTTATAGGGTTGATGGAAAAGGCGGACCTCGTGGGGACAAGGTGCCCGTCATTCTGGCCGGTAATGAGGTGAACGTATCTCCCGAAGAAGAGGTGCTGGTCGTTCCAGCAAAGACGGCAAAGAACCAACAGGCAATGGCCCGGATTGCAGACGTGATCCAGCAGAGCAACGACGGCAGGCCGCCAGCTATGGGCATGTCGCAGGGCGGGCGGTATGCTGGTGGGGCGATGCCGCATATTGTTGATCCATCAGGGCAGGTTTATGTCAACGGGCGCCCCGCTGGATATTTGCCTCCACCGCCTGACCCTGTGCGTACAAACTTCACCGTTGATAGTTCAGGGACTGCTCGCGGCGCCAATCTTCCGGGGACTTCTGTCGGACCGTATAGAGGGCCGGGGACTGCTGTTGCGAAATACGTTCCAAGCGCTCAACCTCGTCCGTATGATGCGCCAAAAGCGGCGCCGAGAGGCATGGCGTTTGAGGCTGGGAAGGCGGCAGGGTCGGCATACAAGAACGTTGGCGGCATGTCTGGTGCTGTTGGAAAGCTGGCGAACATCGCAGCGCCGGTAATCGCCGCTGCTCAAACGTTTGGCGATAATGGAATCCGCGTAGAGGGCAACCGGGCCGCCGATCCAAACTATGACGAAACGGCAGGCTTTCCGCGAGTGGCGAGCACTCTAAAAGAAGCTGCATTGCGCGCTGGAGATTGGGGAACAAAAGGGCTAGACGTTCTTGGTGGGTGGGCGCTTCCGGCAGGCGAAGCATCGTTTAACGACGCGTATCGGCAAGGAGTCGGGCAGCTAGAAGGCGTTTATGCTCCAACAAGTCAGCAGATTGCGGCGCGTTCAGAAGTTGGCAATGCCCCGTACAGCAACGAAGGCCGGCAGTCGGCAATTCTAAACAGCAACACAACGCCAAACCCGCAGATCGCCAGAAACACCGGGAACGCCAACGGCACCACATTTGACCAAGCGACCGGCAATCGCTACTTCACCGAGAAGGGCTACGACCCAACGAAGCAAACAATGGCCGCAGGGACTGGCGCGATCACCGACCCGAAGACCGGGCGCACGATCATGATCACCGGGGCTGGTGTGCCAGAGAATCCGAATGCGCCACGTGACCAGTACGGCAACGACATGACGCAGACACTGCAAGCGCGCGATTCGCTTATGCGCCAGAGGCAAGAAAACGCGCTGTCCATGATGAATTCTCCGACTGCGGGCTATCGAGAGGCGGGACAAGCGCAGATGCGCGGGCTTTCGGACATCAGCATGCTTGATTCTGCGGCGATTCGGCGCGCAGGGGACCAGCAGCAGCAAGCGGCGAACGTTCCAGAAATGGATCGTAAGCTGAAGGATCAGCAGATTGCACAGGGCGGGATGGCGATGCAGCAGGCTCAACGCCTGAACGACGCAGCGGACGCGGTGAAGAATGCGAAGACGGCGGAAGAACAGGCCGCAGCCATCGCTACTTGGCGAGCGCTGAATCCGAAGTCTGACGACAAGCGGTTTATTCCGCAGACGGCCAAGACATACGATAATGGTATGCCCACAGGGGAAGAGGTCAGGATGTTTGATACGCAAACGCAGAGATGGCTATCGCCTGATTCGCCAGCGGCTATTCCAGAAGCAAGTAGCCGGAAAATCGGGCAAGTTTATGATACTCCAAAAGGCAAAATGGTTTGGCGCGGAAACGGGTGGGAAGCGGCATAAGCCGGCTAGTTTTCCTTCCACAAACAATCAAAGGCGAACATGGCAAAGCTACTTTCTGACGCAGATGTATTCGGCGCACCTCCGGCAACTGGCGGACTTCTTTCTGATGATGATGTGTTTGGAAGCGGGCAGCAAAACCAAGCCGGCGGATTCATGCCAGCAGCCAAGCAGGCCATTGGCGCCGGCATCAAGGGGCTTGGCCAAGCGGCTACAGACTTCATTCCTGGCGTAGAGAAGGGCAATGCCCTGTCCAGCTACGGGCAGTCAGTGATCGACGCGAACCAAACGGCTATTCGCAGCCTTGGCGACATCGCAGACAAGCCGTGGACGGCGGTAAAAGAGGCGACCGGAAACGCAGGCGGATCAATGGCATCCATGCTTGGTGCTCGCGGTGTCGGCATGGCCATGACTGCGGCGGCTCCATTCACCGGACCTTTCGCGCCCGTTGTTGCTGGTGCTGGCCAATTGGTAGCCAACGTCGGCCCGTTCGTTGCAGCGGCGCTGCCGTCCTATGGAGGTATCCGTGGCGAGCAGATCGCCGCTGACCCGCTGAACGAGCAGGACGCCCGAAGCAAGGCGATTGCGCTGCTTGGTGCTGGCACGGTCGGCGCTATCGAAGGTAGCTTCGGCCCGCAAGCATGGGCTTTGGCCGCAATGAAGAAGGGCGGCATTGAGGCGGTTGCAAAGAACTTCGCAGCAGCAAAGTCTCTGCCAGGGTTCATTGGCAAGGGCGCACTCAAAGGCGCAGCGGTTGAAGGAGCAGAGGAACTTGTACAGAACCCCGTCGAGCAGCTTGCCAGCTACCAAGACCCGACAACCGGCAAGAATGTTGCCGATACGGCCTTTAGCGGCGCAATGGGCGCTATCGGCGGCGGCGTGCTTGGCGGTGGCATGGCTGGCGTTTCGTATGGATATCGTGAGCAGCAGCCAACAACGCCACAGCAGCCAGCCCCTCAGCCTGTCGCGCCACCGTCTGGGCCAATGGGTAAGGCGGCGGCTACGGCGCAGCAATCTGGCGCTGCGGACGCGGCAGCAATGCAGCAGGCCATGCAAGACCAGGCGGCATTCGACGAACATCAAGCCAGGCAAGCCAAACAGAAAGGGGCTACGAATGAGCAAAAAGCAGCGCAAGGGCCGATTGAAGATGCAGGACAGAGCATTTCAGGCGCACCTACTGGACTTGCAGGACAAGGCTCGGAAATTGGAGCGAGCGCGAATGTCGGCGCTGGTCAGAGAGGCCGAAGCGCAGATTCCGATGAGGTTCTGGCCGGCGTAGCACCAAGCCAGACCATAGGCCAGCCGCCAATCGTCCAGCCACAGGCCGAGGCGCAAGATGACGAGGCCCCTCCTCGTGTTGTTGTTGGGAAAGATGAAAAAGGATGGTTAAATCAGAGCGCGCAAAACTACAGGAATCAGTCGGACAATGCCGGGCTAACCAAGGAGATCGAGCGCCTGTTTTCTACCGGAATGACCGCCAGACAGGTTGAGTCCAAGATAAAGGGCCGGCTTGCGTTTCTTCCTAAAGAAGAAATCACTGGCTTCGTTGTATCTGTTCGCGCCACTCTTGGCATTCCGTCTCAAATGGCAGAAGAGGGCAAGGCCGAGTTTGCCGCATGGCAAGCCGGATACCACAAACGCAATTTGCAGAAACAGCCGAAAGGAAACAATGGCACTCAAGCCAAAGAAGCCGAGCAAGCAACGCAGGGACGACCAGCGCAACCCGCTACGGCTGCCAATGCCGATGGAAACGCCAGCATTGCCGGTTATCCAGCAGGCGAAGAACCAGCAAATGCTGTTCAAGGACATCGGGGCAAAAGACCCGCTGTATCTGGCTCTGCACAAGGACATCTCAGTTCCAGTCGGGTGGGAGGTGATGCCGCCGAAGTAGCCGAGCAAGCAACGCAGGGACGACCAGCGCAACCCGCTACGGCTGCCAATGCCGATGGAAACGCCAGCATTGCCGGTTATCCAGCAGGCGAAGAACCAGCAAATGCTGTTCAAGGACATCGGGGCAAAAGACCCGCTGTATCTGGCTCTGCACAAGGACATCTCAGTTCCAGTCGGGTGGGAGGTGATGCCGCCGAAGTAGCCGAGCAAGCAACGCAGGGACGACCAGCGCAACCCGCTACGGCTGCCAATGCCGCAGGGGTAGCATTCACCACTCCACCGCAGCCGACGACGAACGCCGGACCGCTGCCGCAGCAGGCTGTCGCGATGCCGGTTCCTGCCGCGCCAATTCCAACTAACAAGCAATCCTTGTCGGTTGCGCCTACCACAGATAGGGGGGTAGCTGTCAATACCCCCGACGTATCCACGCGCACCGACCAGCAGCTAGCGCACCTGAGCACGAATGGCCGCAACGGCTACAAGGAGGCGGCGATTGCGGAGATTGCGCGGCGGGCGGGTGGAAACGTTTCCACCACAACGCCAGCAACGGCGGGCGATAGCGCTTCATTACCTTCTGGCCAAGGAAAAGAAACTGGCGGAAGTTTGCCTAAGCCGACGCTTGCGGAAAGGAAGGCTGCGGCGATTGAGCGTAGGAAGGCGAAGGAATCTGGCGGCATTTCCGACGATGAAAAGCAAAAGCTGCTGGACAAAAAACAGCTTTATTCTGACATGATGGAAACGAAAGCCGCCAACGGGGAGAAGATCCCCGAGCAGTGGAAAGTTAGCCTGTCAGAAATAGACGCAAAGCTTAGGGGCGACAGTGTAGGAGAGCATGTATTTTCTCTTGTTGTTGAAGGCCATCCGATGTTTGATGGCTTTCCAATCTTGCGGAACTTGGTTCCGATCAAGGTTGATTCTTTCTCTGAAGCTGAGCGCAAATTGTTCTCTGCGCAAGACCTGTACTCAAAAATTGCCGGGGAGCGAGCAAAGGCTGCGCACGCAAAAGCTATCGCAAAAACCGTTGCGCAAAAGAAAGCAGCTATCGCTGCGATGCAAAAACTTGACAACAACGGAGCAACAGAAGACGCAGTAGAAACATTGCGCAGCGTAACCATTCCAGAATTGCAACGCATCGCAAAAGAGGCCGAACAAAAGTTTGGAGCGGGCAACGTCGCGAATGACAAGGCGAAGGAATCCGCCACAAAGGCAGCCGATGCCCGCACAATCGCCGCCAGGGCGCCTGAAGTCGCATCGCTGGCAGATAGACTCAAGGCAGCAGCAGCGACCGCTGTAGGCTCGCGCAAGGCTGCGCTTGAGGCACGCTTGGCAAGGCTTGAGGCGGCGAAGCAATCCGCTTCTGATGCCGCCAAACCAGCCGCAGCCCCACAATCAGCAACGGACGATCAAAACGCGGCCAGGAAAGCGGAGACGATAGAGCCGTGGGAGATGACGCGAGACGAGTTTGCCGAAGACGCGCTGAACAAAAACGAGTATGCAGACGCTTATAGGAAAGACGAAAAGCTCAAGAAAGAGTTTTTGGACGACCAGCGCGGCGCATGGGTAAAGGCTCTTGTGAATCGCGCAGAGCATGGCCGAATTCCTGACAACGTGCTTGATGATTTCGTTGAAAAGTATGGGCTTGATTCAATGGCCCGTGAGTTTCGCGGGGTGCATGAAAAAGGGGTTGAAGGATATCTCATTCCAGACGTGCGGAACGCTCCTAGAAGGCCTGATCCAGTCAGAACAACATGGGATAAGGAGAAATACGAAAGGACATGGGCTGAAGAAAGAAGCATTGTCAAGACCTTAGACAGCCTTCCAAAGACTCCAGCTTACTGGCGCGAGGCGAAAGACGAACACCGTAAAGCAATATCCAAAGCAAACTACGAAGGCAGAACAATCCCGGACAAGGTTAAATCCGACTATCCAGAGCTGTTCCATGCCAAGAAATCGGAAACTGAATCAGCCGGAGCGGCGAAGGCGAAAGAGACTGCCGAAGAGACGAAGGCGCCAGAGGACCAAGATTCGTTTGTCAGCGACCAGTTGAGTCGATTTGAGGCTGGCGACTTCAGCGTGCCGCGCGCGTCCGCAAATCTCGCTGGCGGGAAGTCTGCAAAAGACACCACGGAGGAAATGAATAGGCGCTATTGGGAAGCCTACAACGATGCCGCAAAGCAATTCCTTGAAGGCGATTTGACGGCCAAGATTCCGGGCGCTAGGGCGGAAACCCTGCGTAACCACGAGCTGCGCAACGTCAAGCCGAAGCCAATCACGAAGAACGTCGGCGTTGCCAAGACGCTCGACGCAAAGCTCAAAGCCCTTGCGCCAGTCACCGGCGACAAAACGGAGCTTCGCACGTGGCTTCAAGGCGTTCATATCGAGGACTCTGGCCGCCTTGTGGCAACCAACGGCAACCAGATGGCGGTCGTTGATGGCGTAAGTCTCGACGGGCTACCGGCGAAACCGGAAGACGACAAGCAATTTCACTACACAGTTCTTGGCAACTCTGGAAAGTGGCTTGACGGCAGGTTCCCGGACTACGAGCGCGTGATGCCCACAAAGCACGCCACCAATCCAGAGACGGTGAGCGTTACCGACCTTGGCGATTACGCTCGCGGTGTTCGGAAAGCTGCGGGATACTCTCATAGCAAGTTTGCTGCGCTACCTCTCCACGTCGGAAACAATAAAGGGTTCTTTGAGGCTCGACTGATCGAGGCAATGTCTAACGCATTTCGTTCGTTTTGGCATGGCGAAGCATTGGTGAGTATGGCGCCGTTTCCTGGAAGTCAAGCGCCGATGCTGTACGCCGTATCGAAAGATGGCACCATGCGCCAGGCGGTCATGGGCATGAATGGCGACGTTGATGCAGATCAAACCTTCGCGCCGTTCGTTGTTGGCGCAAGAGCGAGGCAGGTTAGCGCTACCAACAAGCCGGCGCAACCAGCCAAGCCTGCTGACGAAGCCAGAAACCAATCACAGCCAGCCAAACTAGACGACGCCAACGGCACGATAAAGCGCCCTGAAAGCCTTAACTTGCTGGCCAATCCGGTTGCTTACGGCGACACAATCCAGTTCTCTGACGGGTCGAAGTGGGTGGCCAAGAACGGATGGACTGGCGGTCCCGGAGCATGGACGCTGCTACAAGGCAAGACGCAGCATCCGACAGTCGCCGGCATCAATGGGCAGTCCGAGTTCATCCGGGCAATTATTGAGGCCGGCGAAGCCAGCAAGCCGACCGTAGAAGGTGGCAAACCTGCGGGCGTCTATGGCTACTCATCACAGCCGGAGTCGTTCCAGTGGGCAGCAAAAGAAGTTGGCGGCGCGGTCGTCTATTCGCGCGGTGATATTGCGCTTGTTGAGGGCTTCTCTCCGTTTGGCAATGCCGTATATGCCGGGGTGAAGGGCGATAGCAGAACGCGCGCCGACATTTCTGCTTACACCGGAAAAATGTTTAGCGAAACCGAGAAGGCGGAACTTGAGAAGGCCAAAGCCGATCATGTGAAAGAGCAAGGTAGGCTGTACGAAAAGGCGCCAGACGGTCCGTTCTCCAACGGAGCTCGGTTCGCGAAGGCGGATGGCGTGTCTGACGAGATGGCAGGCGTTGCGCAAAAATGGCTATCAATGCTTGGCATCAAGTCGCGCGTCTTCCTGGCGACGAAGGCGGATGTATCGAGCGTTGTCGCGATTGACAAATACAATCTTCGCGGCCCGTTCTCGGCTATCCGGTCAGCAGGGACTCAGAACGAAGCGGACGGCGGAAAGCGGACGCTGCCAAACGGTGATCACTACATCATCCTGCCGAAGTCTGCCAGAAAGAGTCATACTCTTGAAGCGCTGGCGCATGAAATTGGACATATCCTAGAGTCTGACGAGTGGAAAGGCGCAGATAGGGCCACGAAGGATGCCGTAATGGCTGACTATCAGAGGTGGCTCGATACGGCCGGCAACACCAAAGCTGCGGATTGGGTCAAGCAACTGCGCGCGCACACATCCGGCAAGCTCACTCGTGTTGCAACGAGCGAAACCGCCGACCGCCTGCCGCCATACTGGCGATCGTTCGGCGAATACTTCGCAGACCAAGTGTCGCGATGGGCGACGACCTCGGACAAGCCGCTTACTGCTGTCGATACGTTCTTCAAGCGCATTGCTCTGGCCATGCGTAGGCTGTACGCAATGGCCGCTGGAAAGCCGTACTTGCCAGGGCCGGCGATGAAGGCGTACCTTGACGCTCGCGGTGAGTCATCTCCGCTGCCGATAAGTAGCGAGCCGACCGCAGAAGGTGGTAAGCCATCTGGCGAAGTGGTTGGCTGGCTTGATGAGCTTTTCGGTACTCCAGAGCAGCAGGCAGAAGATAAAAAGCAGTACGAGGCCAAAGAGGCGGGGCGTAAAGCGACCATCAAAGCAAACGCTGATACGGTTCGCGCAGCAATCAGCGAACAGATCGATCGCGCAACGAAAGAGCGCGAAGAGTGGGCCGCAAAGGTCTACAAGCGCAACAAGACGCAAGTGGAGTTTCGTGGCGATGGGCCGGCTAGGCATGAGTCAATGTCCATTGGTGCAATCAATGAAAGCCGCCGAAGGAACGCAATCGAGGCGCTGACGAAAGAGCTTTCCGAGCTGAAAAAACTTGACGAAGCAGTATCGACAGATGCGGGTGCTGCTCGCGTGTTTGAAAACCTCACGAAAGTCATGGACCGGGCAAAGGGCGCTGTCGCAATTGAAGATTGGCGGGGATCGACGAACGAAAGCATGTTCGAGGAAATTCTGCTGTCCGACATGAAGTTTCGCGGGCCAGGAGGAAGGGGCAGCGTATCAAGCAACGGGCTAAGCAAAGCAATGCTTGCTGTGGTACAGGCGCAGCAAGATGCCGCCGAAGCCGCCCCCGCCGAAGCCAAGGCGCCGGAAGCGAAGGGGGGAGAAGCAGATACTGCGACCATCAATGACTTTGGCGAAACATCAGAAGTAGTCAAACAAAATAAGCAAAATGGACAGGCGGCAAAGCTTCGCGCTGCCGGCAAAAAAATCATCGCTGACGCAGATGATGCGTCTGGCCGCGATCGGCTGACGAACACACCAAAACGCGCTCGCGAAGCGTCTTATGCAGAAGCGACGGCAGCTCAGAACAAAGTTATTGGCGAAACCATGCTACGCATCGCCGACGCCATTGAAGACGGCAGCGCAAAAGCTCTTGCTGGAATCACTGCCCGTACACAGGTTGAGCAACTGGACAGCATCATGCGCGCGGCGATCTACGCCTCTGACAGCAAAGAAGGTGGGTATGAGCAAACGCAGAGAAACCAAGGCCGGCCGTTTGCTGACGGCGACTTGCCAGCAATAAAAATGCCAGGATCGGCGTCATGGATCAGCGGCGCAAAAAGCAGCCTGATAGAAGCAATTGCCGGGAAGCGCGGGGCGCCAGCGTTGCGCGCTGAGATTCTTAGGGCAGATGGTTACACGCAAGCGATTCACGATAAGGTCAGGAAGCTTCTAAGCGAGAGCGACATCAAAAATGCTGTTGGGTGGCACGCCCCTGAAATGGTGGCCAAGGGCGCTAGGCTTGCTCGCGCCGGAATCACCAATATTAGCCAACTTCGTAGCGCTATCAGCGAGTATGCGAAGATTCGCGCAGCAAAGACGGAAACGAACCGCGCGAAGGTTCTTGAGCGCGCGCTGATCGGTCAAAAAGTCGGTATTGACTTCTTCCCAACACCGAAGGCCGTAGCCACTGACATGGTGCGCATGGCCGACATCCAGCCTGGAATGAAGGTGCTGGAACCGTCAGCCGGAAATGGAAACATCGCCGAGGCCATTCAAGCCGCTGGCGTGTCGCCGGACGTGGTTGAGTTGTCGTCAAGCCTGCGCGAGATTCTTGACGCCAAGGGCTTCAATCTTGTCGGTCAGGACTTCATGCAGGTGGGCGGCAAATACGACCGTATCGTCATGAATCCGCCATTCAGCAACCGGCTTGACGCAGAGCATGTGCAACACGCCTATACGCTTCTGAATCCTGGCGGGAAGATCGTCGCGATCATGGGCGAAGGCGTGTTTTTCGGATCGGATACAAAAGCCAAGCAGTTCAGAGATTGGCTTGATTCTGTCGGAGGAACAAGCGAAAAACTGCCAGAGGGAACATTCACCGACCGCACGCTGATGGCAACCACTGGCGTAAATTCGCGCATGGTCGAGATTGATAAGCCAGCGCGGGAGGGTGTCGGCAACCAATCCAGCCAGGCCACCATCACCCCGTCAGACTCCGCAATCTACGACATGGCGCGCGAAGGCAAGAGCGCGCAGGAAATCCTCGCGTTTATCGGAGAGTCGGCAAGGCGCAGGTTCGACCGCCACCTTGCCAACGCACTGATGAATCTTGGTGTGAAATCCACCATCAAGCTTGATATGTTCTCCGGCTGGAAGATCAGCCAGGCGCTACCAGGGAAAAGGTATGCGGCAGCCTACAGCCCAAAGACTGACACAGTGGCAATCTTCACCCCGCGCGGCGCTACGCAAAGCGTTCTTCATGAATTGGTGCACGCCGCTACGCTGAAGGCGCTGGCCAATCCGCGCAGTCGTGCAGCAATCGAAATGCGCCGGCTGTTCAAGCACGTTCAGGACAATGGGCTGGCTGAAGGAATGTACGGCACGCGCAACATTGAAGAGTTCGTCGCCGAGGCGTTCAGCAATCCAAAGTTTCAGCAGGCGCTGATGTCGATTCCTGCGCCGAGGGGGTCATCGCTGAAGAGCGCATGGGAGTGGTTCGTCGGCATGGTGGCGCGTATCATGGGTATGCGCAGGCCAGCACAGGCTACCGCGCTGGACCGGGCTATGGTGCTTGGTGCTGCGGTGATGAATGAGAATGCGGCGATTGCCGGGAATGCGACTGGTGGAAATAGGTATGCCATCGCGCACCACGGAACGCCGCACGTGCTCGCGCCTGAGCCTGGATTCCCGCATGGTCGATTCCGGCTGGACAAGATTGGGACTGGCGAAGGCGCGCAGGTTTATGGGTGGGGGGTGTATTTCGCAGAAAACGAAGGTGTTGCTGGCACGTATCAAAAACAAAACACATTCAGAGCGTTTGATCTAAGTGCGGAATCTGCAAAGCTTGGATTTGCTCTCAACGCAGCGGCCCGAGGAGAGGTTGTCAGGCAAGCAAGTACAGACAAGCCAAGTGATTTGGCGGCAGTCGCTGTTCAGCGCGCCAATATCGCCGCAAGAGACGTAGATTCCGCAAAGCTGGCAAATCTCATTGCGGGGTATCGTGCAGCAAAGGAAGGCTCTATCTACCGCCTAGACATCCCCGACGATGTAATGCCGAAGCTGCTGGATTGGGACAAGCCGCTTAGTGAGCAGCAACCAGAGGTGATGGCGGCTGTTCAAAAAGCTGCAGAAGTTCGAGCAAAGCAAACCGGATCGGCATTTGCTCCGCTTAGCATGGCGCTACTTGGCAAGGATATCGTGCCAACCATCGGCGAAGGGCGGCTCAGAGAGGCTGGCATCCCCGGCCTTCGCTACCTGGACGGCGACAGCCGCAACCGCCCGCTGAAGGAAATCAAGCGCGAATTCCTCAACGAGCTGCCAGAGGATGCAGAATTCAGCGAAGTTGAGGACTTGATCGGGACTGGTAAATTCTCGCCGAAGAACGACGCTCTGCTGAAGGCGCTGAAAGCTGACGACTGGCTCGGGTTCGACTACCCGGCGCAAGCAGTAAGCGCAGCGCTAGGGGCGCACCTTGGAAACTTCGATGCGTCGAAAGAATTGCTGCAGGCTGTCGAGGCGGCAAAAGAAGGCGGGACGCACAACTACGTGATATGGGACCAGAAGACGCTCGACCGCATCGCCCTGCTTGAGCGCAACGGCGAAGCGCTTGACGACATCCGGTTCCGCGAAGCCGACGACGAAAATGTATCAGGAAATGTCAGCGGTGACATTTCCGACACCATCACCATTGACGGCGTAGAGCGCCCGCGCCTGAACAGCAACGGCAAGCCGATCGCGCAGACTGACGAGGCGCTGCGGAAGTTCTGGCGGTGGTTCGGTTCGAGCAAGGTCGTTGATAAGAAGGGAAGGCCGCTGGTTGTGTATCACGGCACTCCTGACGCCACTTTTAACGAGTTCAATCCAGAGCAATATTTCGCTGATAGCGGTCAGATTGCAAGCATTTACACCGGCACATCGGCGTCGTCTATATCCTCTTCTGCAAAATCCGGGGATGCTAAAGCGGTTTATCCGGTTTATTTGAAAATAGAGAGACCGTTTGATACGAGACAGCCGGCCATTAGAAAGGTGTTTAATAACGAGTTCTATATGCAATATGGGACTGGAACCGCGCTTGGTGAGAAGAATTTACCAGATTGGCTTGACGCAAGGGATCTGGCAGATTGGATAAATGATGAGGACAAAGGATACGACGGGCTAATCCTTGATGAAGGCGGGCTTCCACAAGAAGATGGCAGCATCAAATCCAGAGGGTTGTCGTATGTCCCTATTTTTGGAGGACAGCAAATAAAATCCGCCACCGGCAACACCGGCGAATTCTCCCCCGACAATCCAGACATCCGGTTCCGCGAGCAGGACAGCCCCGGCCAGTGGCAATCCACCGAACCTGGCCTGCTAGACGACGTGATCTACAAGCTGCAACACAAGCAGATCGACACGCGCAGGACCGTGCAGGCGATCACAAAGGCGATTGGCGACATTGCAGACAAGTACAACCCGGAACTGAAAGAGTCGCTGTACCACGGCCGCGCAGCCAACGAGACGCGGAAGTTCCTTGACTTTGAGCTGCGCCCGCTAACCCGCAGGATGATTGCGCTTGGCGTCGATACGCCGACGCTCGAAACCTTCCTTTGGGCGCGGCACGCCGAGGAGCGAAACGCCCATATCGCCAAGATCAACCCGAGGATGCCTGACGGCGGATCGGGCCTGACGAATGCCCAAGCGAAGCAGCTTCTTTCCGGCAACGACGTGACGATCAACGGCGAGACGATTGCAGGCGTTCCGCAGAACAAGCTTGATGAACTTGGCGAACTGTCAGCGATGGCAGATGCCATGCTGGACAAGTCTCGGGAACTGCTTGTCGAAAACGGCCTAGAGACGCGCGCCACGATTGACGCATGGAAGAGTGACTACCCGCATTACGTGCCTCTGCACCGCGAAGAATTTGAAGACGACCGCATGACCGGGCGCGGGCTTGGCATGTCGGTCAAAGGGCCGTCCGGGAAGCGCGCAATAGGCTCTGACAAGCCCGTTGGGAACATCCTGGCGGCTATTGTCTCGCAGCGGGAGCTGTATATCACCAGAGCAGAAAAGAACCGCGTAGGCAACGCGCTATACGGCCTGGCGACGACTGCGCCGAACGAGGAATTCTGGAAAGCGGTTGATCCTGCGGCAAACGCCAATCGAGACGCTGAAGCACTATGGGCGCAGATCAAGCAGCGCATGACCAAGCTTGCCTCGATGCCTAACGGAGATCCAGACCTTGAGGCGATCATCGACGGCATGAAGGCACAGCACAAAGCCATGATGAAGAAGGCCATTCCGGGCATGAAGAAGGTGGTCGATTCGCTTGTGTCTCTTGGCCTCCCTGCAGAAATGGCAGAGCGCGTGCTGGCCGAGCCCAAGGAACTGGCTATCAATCCTCGCACCGGGATGGTTGTTGAGCGCGTCAATCCGCTACTGCGCCACCTGGATAACGTGGTAGCGACTCGGATCAACGGGCGCGACGTGTTCGTTGTCTTCGACGCCAGAGACAAGCGGGCGTCTAGGATGGCCATCGCCATGAAGAACCTTGACGCCGATCAGCTTGGTTTCTTGCTTGGCAACATGGCCAAGGCGACTCGATACTTCTCGGCGATCAATACGCAGTTCAACCCGATTTTCGGCGTAACCAACTTCGTGCGAGACATCCAGACGGCGATGCTGAACCTTTCCAGCACGCCGCTTGCCGACCACAAGAAGGAAGTGGCTACGCGCTCACTTTCTGCCATGCGCGGCATCTATTCCGACTTGCGGGCGCACCGGGCGGGGAACCTTCCCTATTCAAAGTGGGCGGCGATGTTCGAGCGATTCAAGCAGGCGGGCGGCGCTACCGGCTATCGAGACATGTTCGAGACGCTTTCTGATCGGTCGAAAGACCTTCAGGACGAGTTGAAGAAGATGAGCATGAGCAAGGGGCGCCGGCTATTCACCCTTGGCCAGAGCAACCCGGTCTTTGCGTGGCTCTCGGACTACAATGAAATGATGGAAAACTCGGTACGCGTGGCCGCTTTCTCTGTCGGCATCGAACAAGGATTGTCAGACGACCAAGCCGCATCGCTGGCCAAGGAGCTAACGGTCAACTTCAACAAGAAGGGGCAGGTAGCCGCACAAGCTGGGGCGATGTATGCCTTCTTCAACGCTGCTGTTCAGGGTAGCGCGCGGATTGCTCAGACGCTGTTCGTGAATCGCGACGGCAAGGTAAGCCTATCGTCAGTGGGCAAAAAGATCGTGTCTGGCGGCATCATGATAGGCGTTGCGCAGGCGTTTCTAGGTGCTCTTGCCGGGTGGGATGACGAGGAACCGCCGCAGTTCGTTCGCGAGCGCAGTTTGATCATTCCGCTTGGCGATCATTACTTCTCTGTGCCGATGCCGCTTGGCTTCAACGTGCTGCCGAACATCGGGCGGATTACGGCCGAATTCGCCATTTCTGGATTCAAAGACCCGGCGAAGCGCATCGGATCTCTGCTGAACGTCCTGGCCGACACGCTGAACCCGATTGGAAACGCAGGCGTCTCGCTACAGACGATTGCGCCAACGGTGATTGACCCGCTGGCAGCTCTTGCAGAAAACAAGGACTGGACAGGGAAGCCGATCAAGCGCATGTCGTTCAACGAGGAAGCCGCCGGCTACAAGAACGCCAAGGACACGGCTACCGTTTGGAGCAAGTGGATTGCAGAGGGCTTGAACTACCTGTCTGGAGGGACTGAGCACAAGGCCGGATTGTCGAGCCCAACGCCAGACCAGATTGATTATCTGATCGGTCAAGTCACTGGTGGGGTGGGCAGGGAAATCAGCAAGGCCGTACAGTCCTCGACGAGCGTATTTAGCGGCGAAGACTTGCCGCTGTACAAGGTGCCGCTTGTCGGAAAGTTCGTGGGCGACACAAAGGGGAACGCAGCCGACGCCAGCCGGTTCTATGCCAACGTGCGCGACTTGAAGGCACATAAGGCTGAACTGGACGGCAGGAGGAAGGCCGGCCAGGACGTTGCTGAATACCTGCGAGACAACCCGGACGCGCGGCTGGTTGTTTTGGCGTCGAGAATCGAGCGGCGAGTGCAGGAGTTGCGTAGAGCAAAGCGTGAGCTTATCGATCAAGGGGCGCCTAAAGATCGCGTCAAGCAGGCAGAAGACCAGATCGCCGCGCTCATGAAGGCGTTGAACAACCGCGTACAGGCAAATCAGCGGGCCGCGTAGTAGATCACTTGCACTACGCCAAGCGCTATCATCGTTAGCCAAACGAGCGTTAGCACATTCTCCATGTGCTGACGCTTGAGCGCGGCTATGCCTGCGAGCAGGGCGAACCAAGCGATAACCGCAACGAAAGAAGTTGACATGCGCCGCCCCATATTGTCGGCAGAAAGTCAAGTATAGGCGCGATGGAGTAGAATGCAAGACTATGAACGAGAACAACAAACATGGCGTATCAAATGGCTGATGCAGCGGCAGCCGCTGCCGCAATTGCAATCACGTCGACAGGACTGACGGTATTTGGTATCGCTACCGGCCTGCATCCTCAATACCTCGTTGCCGGGGCTGTCGGCGGGCTTTGGTGGCTATCGTATCAGGATACACCGCAACCGCTGGCAAAGCGATTCACGGCTAACGCAATCTCAAGCGTGATCGCGGGATTTTTGACGCCGCTCGCTGTCGAACTGGTGAAGATACAAGAAGTCGTGTTTTCTACGCAGCTCGCGCGAGACCTTCTACCGTTCCCAGTAGCTGTTGGAATTGGGTTTCTCGCCTACTCGCGGATCGGGCCGGCGATTCTGCGGGCTTCCGATCTCTTTTCAAGACAATCTACCTCTGCGCCTCCGAAATGATTATTGACCTATTCCTGCAAATTGTTGTTGCTTGTTCTTTGGTGTTGATTGTTTGGCACTGCCACGAGGCGATAAACCTGATGACAAAATGTACAAAGACAGTGACAAGGGCAGGATACCTTGTGCTTGCTGGCGGCGCTGCGCTTGGCGCGGTCATGATCGTATCAGGGACTGTCCCGAGCTGGCCTAGCGCGCCAGTGGCGGTAGGGCTGGCGTTGATCATGTCAAACCAGAGAAAATGCCCGAAGTTTTGTTCTTCACTGAGAAACGTGCGGGAACATCGCCGCAGGGCTGACCCGTTCAGGGTGTCGATTCAGGACTGACCTGTGCCGCGCTATTTAACAACCTTGGCGCCAGCTCGCTTGATGGCTTCCAAGAATTCCGTCTTGCGCGCCTTATCAACCTCGACCACGACGCGATCTGTCTTCTGACTTTTTCGCCACCGCGTAAAGTGGGTTTCCATTGATAGGTTCAGCGGACTCCCGTCATATTTGTAGATGCCGCCACCGGCTATTGTTAGAATGGCGTCGTCATCTACGCCTTCTAGGTCATCCAGTCTGCCATAGGCCACGCCATTAACGGTGATAGTCGCGTATTCGTGATACCAACCCTCTGGCCACGCATTCTTGTCGTTGTAATACGCCTTGAATTCGGCGCCGTTAGTTCTTGCGGTCATTCTTTGTCGCCCTCAATGTCGCATTGCTGAACATGATTGCCGCTTGTGGCAAGCACTCGCTCAATGATTCCAAGTAGTCTAGTTGCGTTCTCCTTGCTTCTCCTCGGGCTAGTTGCGTCGTCATACAGATAGAATATTGGATGCCCGTCACAAAAAGCATTGCACCGCTTGCATTCAGACAAAATAAACGCAATTCGCGGGTCTTCTTTACAAACGTGCATCCAAGGAAAGTCAGAATACGTGACGAATTCATTGAATGGCAAAACTCCTAAAGGCTTGTAATCTCGGTTTAGCCAAACAAACGGCGCATTGTCCCCGCTTGATGCCGGGTGCAGGCAATACGGCAACACCCCGCGCAAAGCTTCTACTGCACGCCTATCGTATCTCCTTCCATGCACGCGCCCGCCCATTGCTTCGTGAGATCCAATAGCACAACGAAGCGCAATTGCTGCGCCTTCAAGATACTTTACCCACATTCCCGATATTGATTGTTCTCGCTCATCATTTGTCATTCTTTATCGCCCTCAATGTGGCCCATGCGTAAAATCTCATTTCCCAATTAGGTGCGTATCGCGCCAGCGTCAGCACGCACACAAGCCCTTGCGCTATTTCAATCCAGCCGCCTATCCATATGTGAAGTCTGGTCATTTGTACGGACCCTCCCGGATAGCCTCTGCGCTTGCGAATGCCGCGTGCGCTCTAATCATCGCTGTTCTACGAACATCCGTAACAGAAGCGGCGAATCCATTCTCTCCCGTATCGCCAGAGTACAGCCACTCCGCAGCCTTCATAAGTTTGGCTGTGCGCTCCGCATCCTCGACGATGGATTGCAGTCGCGCGATGGTTTGTGCTGAGAATTCGCACTTCTCGCCATAGTCGTTTTCCTTTCCGTTGTTGGCAATCTTGGCGCGCAGTTCTTCAGCGAACTGCAAGACTCGGCTGTATGCGTAGTCGAATGATCCTCCGCTCATTTCTTCCTCCGTGCTCGCCGGAACGCTCCGGCAGTCAATGCGTCTATCGTCTGTCCGGTTTGATAGGCTTACGAAATGTGCCAGCACTGCCTACGCTTCGTTCTGCCACTCGCTGAACCGTGCCGCCAACTCTGCCGCAGCATGCCGCGCCTGCTTGTGCCCTAACTGGAACGCGCGCACTTCGCTTTCGGTGCCTTCGATTGGATCGCAGGGGATGTTCATGATTTCGTTGTGTAGTGTCACTGATCAAGCCTCCGCACAAACGCGCTGATCGGGAAGATTTTACGATCGCCGCCGAATCCTTCAGCCAATAGCCGGTCGACAACGGCTTGCGCCTGGTCTTCCGTTTCGTGAGAGTCTATTGACTCGTTACCGGGGTTCCCGGTCGAGACTTCCGGGAATGGCCACTGCGCTACTGATTGGGCTTTCATCTATTCGCCCCCATTGACAGGGCAGCACAGCCAGTATTGATGTACTTCATTCCTCCTAAATCCTGGCCTCGATAGTTCAATGTCCCACGTTGTTTCCGCCTCCATCAGCGGATAGTCTGCCTGCGCAAACCCGTAGCTGGTGAACATCTTGCCTTTCGACGGGTCGCCGAATTCATCGCCGCTTGGATAGCTGTAGCTACCGAACACGCGCAGCTCTGGATGCCGCGCCCGGATCACGGCCCATACTTCGGCGCTTGTTTCTACTGTTCTGTACTCGCCCATCATTCCTCCGCGCTAAACATCATCGCCTCAAGCTTGGCAATCTGCTTCTTGAGCGATGCGATCTTCTTCGTGCGCATTTCTTCGGCGCAGGAGATGGCGGCTTCTGGTGTTGTGTGCCAGTCTGGTTTGTGTATAATCCAGTCTCTGTTTCGTTTCCCGTCTCTCGCAGGGATGGCGATCATGTCGGCATAACTGGTTGTTCTAGCATCTTCGCAAGGGATAACGCCTTTTCCGCTCATTGCGTACTTCGTGACCCAAACTTTCATCGCTTAATCCTCGCAAAAAACTCATCAATCGCCCGACGAACCAGCTCAGCCATGGTTAGGCCAGTTTGTTCAGACAGCGCTTTGAGCAGCTTTCTCTGCTGCTCTGTTACGTACATGGCTATTCGTTTCATGCGCTAAGTATAGCACATGATAGGCATACGCTAGGCGTTGCTTTGAGACAGTCTGTGCAGTCAGATGCTGCGCAAAAAGGCCCGACGCTGATTGTCGCTCAGGAGCGCGTGCGCGCGCCGACACTCTTCGTCTTCGCACGCAGCATGCACAAACTCTGTCCCGGCGATTTGCTCGCCTGGCCAATGCTCGGGATGCGGGAACTTGTCGGCGCCGGCCTTTCCGCAAAACCCGCATACGCCTTCTCCCCAGCACGTTTCGCAGTACGGGCCATCGCCGGAATCGTCCATCATTGAATCTTCTTCGCATCGCCCCGTTGGATCTCCGCACTGAAAGCAAAGCTGCCGCGTGCCTGGGTACTCTTGCGCGTTGATGCGCTCGTGATCGTCTTGTGTTCTTGCGCTCATCCATCCACCTCATGCGCAGCCAGCTCTTTGTCTATCTCTGCGCTGACATGGCCTGGCAGATAGATAAAACAGTGGACTGCAAACGTCGGATGTTCGAGCAGCCAGCGGTAGCGAGCGGCGTCTTCTTTGTCGCAAATACTTCTGTCCCCCCATAGCCGCATTGCTGCATTGCGTAGAGTGGTGATTTCCTTCTGCATGCGAATCAGTGCATCCGCCGCCGTCTCGCCTTCCTTCAGGTACGGGCGGCAGGCGTCGAGCTGGTCTTTGGCCTCTGCGCGATCAATCTGCAATTCGGAATCCGTCTTGTATGCGCCTTCCTCCGCGAGCAGTGCAGGCACTTTGATCGCGACTTTTGACCACTCGAATTCGTCCGGGCGGCTGGAAAGACCGATGAACGTGGCCAGCATAGCCGACGCTTCGTTTTGCCACTGCTCAAGCCTGTTAATCTCCGCAGCGCACTCGCCGTGAATGTCGCCGTCTGGCTGTTCGTCAAAGCTCATTGTTCATACTCCATTTGTGGTTCGTCTGTTTCGCAAATTCTTGATGATGATAGCTGGTCGGCTATATATGAGAGTGTTGCGCTGATGATCAACACTCCATCCCGGTCCACAAGGTCGGCATAGACAATGTTTTGCCTTCTGCCTTTCCCGTTGCGTATGTTGGTGATTGTGCATCCGGCTTTGAATGTTCTTGCGTCAGTTTTTTCAACTTCGGAAAGTATCCAATCAGATAGAATTTTCATTTCTCAATCTCCGGTATGTGGTTAGGGCAAGTGCTCCTGTACCCGGCTGGCGTCGGCGTTCCGCACGATGCGTGATTCCAGCATCCTTGCTCGTCGCACACAGGGATGATTGTGCCGCATTGCCGGCACTTCGGACAGCATCCTTCTGCCCGCTTGCCATCTATGGCTGGGTGAGGAAATGTCAGCAATTCTTCGATAGTGCCTTGCCATCCGCATCGGAGTTCGTCGCACTTAACTTTGCCGCTCATATCTCAACCCTCCATGTAGGCGCCTGATTTGCTCAACAAGCGACGGGTGCGCAACAAGCATCCTTCTTGGCCGATCCCCGGAAAACGGCATGAGAAGCCGCGACGTGTCGATCATGAACGCAGCCGGCTTTTTCACCATGCCAAATCGTTTGTTCCACTTCTTTTGAATCCTTGCGTGGTATCTGGCGGTCTGGTTGCGCCGTCGTTTGTGCGCCCTGGCCGGCTTCGTTTGGCATGCGTTAATCGACTCCCGCACTTCAATACCGCCAAGCGGCCCGGAAATGTTGCCGGGCGCATAGTTACTCCGGGATTTGCCGAAAAGCTCGCTCAGCTTCTCAACGCCGAGATTAATGTCCGCCATAGTGAGGGTGTACGCGTTACTCGATGTTGTTGCTGTTTCCGGGCTAAAAATCATTTCTCAATCCTCAGCGCGACCTCGCTTGGCGACCACGACAACGGCGGTTGTCCTGAAATCGCTGCATTGAACTGATCAACAGCATCTTCAAGCCAATAAGGCGCATCGCAGTTGCTATCGCTAGGCAGTTGGTCATGCCAATTGCTGTAGTCAATCGGCCTTGCATATTTTGGCTCGCAGATATGTAGCTTCAAATCGGCCAGGGTCTGGCCTTCTTCCAGAGAGTCTTCAGCGTCTTCCGGCGAGCTAAAGTATTCGTCGCGACTGTCAGAGTAGAGCATAGCAACGCCATCCCACTCTGCGGTAGGCATGGCGTCGTACTTTGCTTCTGCGGCCTTGTCTCTGCACGACTGGCAAGCCAAATAGAGCTTCTTTGTTGGCTCTCCGCAACTCACGCACTTGACGTGCGTGCACCCGGACCAGCGCGCCGAGTGCTCATTGTCGCCGTAGAAACGCCCGTCCCTAGACCGCCATCCGGTCACGGTTACGAGCGTTGCCGTCTGCGGGTCGTCGATCATTACGACCTCATCTTGCTGCTTCGTTGCTGTCATTTCTCAATCCTCCGTTGTTGGTGGGTCGGCCGGCGCTGATCCACGGCTTGCTGCGCCTTCGCCCCGTTGTCCGCTTAGTCTGGCGGCATTACCAAGACTCCGCACTTGGACAGTCCTTAGGGTCTGGCTTTTTGCTTCAAGTTAGCCGAACGGCTAATACTATTCATGGGTTAGCCGTCACCAAAATGCCGTGATACGCGCCCCAAGAATCTCCGAGTATTGCCACATCACGTCGTTCTGCTCCTTCAAGCGCTCCTGCTCTGCTGGATCGAGCGTGTCGAAAATCGGGCTTGTTCCGATGAAGTTGCTCAAAGCCGTGGCTTTCTTGTCGAGTTCGGATTTTTCATCTACTACACGTTGTTGGTGCGGTTGCAGTTCTTTGCTCATGGTTGTGTCCTTTGCTATTGCCGGTCGTTCATCGGGCGCACGGCTAACCCGTCAATCAACCCGGACAGCTTCGCTGCCGGTTATTTCTGCGTTAGGGCGCTGCCTCATGCCAGCTCCAATACACCCTGCGCCAGCCTTTGCTCGGCTATCGCGCAGTAGTCCGGGTTCACCTCCAGCCCGATGAACTGGCGGCCCAGAGTCTTCGCGGCCTTGGCTGTCGTGCCGCTGCCGCTGAACGGATCAAGCACCAAGTCGCCGGGGTTGCTCCAGCTTGCAATGTGGTCGCGTGCAAGGTCAAGCGGAAACGGCGCAGGGTGGCCGGTGGAGTCCTGGCCTACTGCGTAGCGCCAAACGTTCGGGCGCACAGACCATTCAGGATTCACCACGCCTTCGCGTTCCGCGCGTGTGCCTTCCGCGTCAAGGTGCCCAGCGGTGAACTTGCTGCGCAACTTCCCGCCGCCAGAGTTGAGAACGTCTGCGATCCTGTTCACTGCCTTCGGCTTGCCGTTGCTCAGAACAAAGCAGTACTCCCAAGACTGCCAGTAGGCAAGATTCGAGCCTTTGGCCCCAGTGCCTGCCACCTGGTAAACCATCGTGTCGTGCAGGTTCAGGCCCAGGCGCTTGAAGTGCAGCGCCTGCTCCATGCTGCTGCCTGTCTCGCTGCCGTCCTTCGTGGCATCAGCAACCACCCAAACAATCACGCCTCCAGGCTTCAGCACGCGCTTCAGTTGCCACGCCACGCCAAAGAAGTCCCAGCTATGCCCGCCGTAGGTGCGCAGGTCGTCATAGGGCGGGCTCGTCACCACAAGGTCAACGCTCTCGCGCGGCATCTTGCCAAGCAAGTCGCAATTGTCGCCGCAGTGAATCCGGTTCAGTTCAAGCATGCATACACCTTCTCGTTTATCCACCAAGCGCCCTAACACCTCGGTCAAGGCGACCCGCTACGGGCTTCGCCCTACGCGGGCGCCTTACCTCGAACGTTAGGCGTCTTAATCTTCGCCCGCATCGCGCTGCAAGCATGTCAGCTTCACACCTTCCGGCGCCTCTATCACCAGCGCGGGCTGAAAGCCATTGCGGTAGTTCTGCGCCTCAATCCGCATCGGCCAGCGCGGAAAGTCTCGGTCGCTGTAGTCTGGGTCGTGGTTCGCTACCCCGATCAGCCAGCTTCCGCTGTTGCCTGGGCAGTGCTGGCCCGTCACCACGACGCCAAGACCGGTGGCCGGGTCGGTCACGAGGTATTCAATCGGCCTGCCGCTGGCACAATTGTCGTAGTCGTCTTTCGTGTGCAGCACTTCGCCGAATGTGTCGTCGCTGTAGCCCTCGAATCTCAGTGTTGGCATTTCAATCGCTCCAATATTGTTGCCGGTCTTTGTAGCTGGTAGCCGGCTAACCAGTAATTCATGTCTTATGCTGTTCGGAAGTGGCGGCGTTAAATGACAAGGCAGCTTGACGCGCGATCTTCGTCGTATTCGTCACACTCGTAGCATTCGCCTCCATAGGGAACCATGTGCGGGCAGCAATCAATGCCAACCTCCATTTGTTCGTCGTCGTCATCCATATACGGGTTGTCGAAAACCTGCTTTTTATCTTCAGCACTCACTTCCATCATCATCCCCTAATCACTTTATTCCATCCGGCAAACGCATTACCACTTCAGAAACCGGCGTTTCCCGCCCGCGAAGATACCCGCGCGTGGTCGTCTGATACATGCGATGCTTGCGTCCGGTGATGGTGCGTGTTTCGGTGGTCATTTCACAACCCCCAACCCCTTCCCACAGGCCCATACAATTCGCTCTGGAGCGACCGGGGCACCATCGTCAGCATCCCGTATCGACCAGTTGCAAATCGCCATCAGAGCGCACCGCATCATCACGGCGCGCTTCAGAGCCTTGCGCAACTTCTCCTGCCCAAGCTGGGCGAGCAGGCGTTTCGTTTTCTTCTTCACGTCGCACTCCTGCTGGAAAGATATTTTGCGTATGCTGCGTCATCGCGCCACGACCTATGCAAAGTCGCCCCGTTCTCTAACAAGAAAATTTGCCCGGTGGCGCAATTTCGCAGCAATTTCAGTCGCCCGTCGATCGCGTCTTCCTCGTCTTCCTTGTCATCATCTTCGCGCATCGTTGCTAGCCGCTGCTGCACTGTGCGCAGCGCAGCCTCTCTGCATTGCGAGCTTCTTGCGGACGCCGACCTGCGGACGCCTGCCTTTTTGGCGATCTCGGCCAGCTTGTGCATTGTCACCCCGAGGCGTTTTGCGAGATCTGACGTGTCTCCTTCCGGGTACTCTGCAGCGACAATCCTTTTTTCCTCTTCGGTCGTTCTGCGCGCCGATGAGTGCCGGCTAGGGTCGATCATGCCGATACTTGCAAGGTGAGAAAGCCGACCGGATGCCCGGTTTTTTGACAATTTCATTGTTGCCATGATATCCGCCAGAGACGCTCCGCTCTTGCGCGCGGCGATAATAAGCGGGTCGAGCACATCCCAATTGGGAAGGCCGTTTTTGAGCTTATGCCCCTTTATCATGCTGGCACGAACACGGTTCTTGTTTCTGTCCGGCCAACTTCGACGAGCCCGTAGACGATCACTTCGTCGTCGTTGTTCAGCGCCATTGCTGTTGCCGTATCTAGATCTGCAACAATATTCACAATATTATGGCTTGCTGGCGAGCCAATCCCGCGAATCATGTAGGCCGAGTAGCGCGGCCAAGCGCCAGTTGGCGCGGATTCCGTCTCGATGCGGTCTTCTGGCGCGTAATGCGCTTGATGATCTTCACCATCTTGGCCGGTGTCCGCGACCGCTTGCGCGTCGTCATCTTTCCCTGATTTAAGCCAGTCGCGCCCCTTCTGAGAGATGTTGTATGTCACGAACCGCGTCATTTCGTCCTGCTCTATCGTCAGCAGGCCAGCCTTCTTTGCCACGCCAGCGTTGTCGCGCACCTGGCTGGCGGTGAGCCCTGCAGATTCTGCAAGCTCCGCTGTTGTCAGGCCACAATCTGCGTTGGCCAGCGCGCGTAGAATCTTCGCGCGGGCGCCGTTTTGTTGGGTTTTTGGTTCCATTGTTGGTCCTTGTTTGCTGTGGTCAGAAAGGGATGTCGTCATCCATATCATTGAAATACGGTTTTTTCTTTGCTGGCGCGCTCTGAGCCTGCGGCCGTTCAGCTTGTGGCGCCTGCCGCTGCTCGCCGTCGCCTTTGCCGCCGATCAAGTCCAGTTCGCTGACGCGAACTTCCAGCGAGGTTTTTGTTTCGCTGTCCTTGTTCGTCCATTCGCGCATATTCACCGATCCGCTAACGCCGACTTGCTGGCCTTTTAGCAGGTATTGCGCAACCTTTGCGCCACGGTCGCCAAACATCGCGCAGCGCGGCCAGAGAGTCGTTTTCTTGTCGCCGAAACCAACATCAACGGCAACTGAGAATTCAGTAACGGCGGTTCCGTTCGGTAGGTATTTCTGTTCTGCATCGCGGCCAAGTCGGCCGGTGAATGTCCATACGTTGAGACTCATTTGTTTGTCCTTGTTGTGTGTGTGATGTTGGATTGCCGGTTATCTGCAGCGCGCTCTGTGCGCCTTACGACGCTTAGCCTTGAGAGCCGCCCGTTTCGCTGCGGCGACCGTGTTGCGGTTCCTGCGCGTGCTGCTAGTGCTTGTCTGTGGCGCGTCGAAAACGTCAACGCCAGAAGGCATTGCGACGTTCGGGCGATTACTCAGCGGCATTCCGGCGCCTGCTGCCGCCAAAGCAAGCGCAGCGGCGAATGAAGAGAAAAAAGAGGATCGCATCATGGGTTTATTCCTTGTTAAGCCGATTTGAGCTTTCCTGATTTGTTGGCCACCACAGCGCTAGCCGCGTCAAACATTGCGGCAAGAACGGATGTATCGGTTATTGACTCGGCAAGGTCGATAATCTTTGAGCGAGCGTCGAACAGCGCCTTTTCCGCCATGCGCTCAATCTTTGCCGCTTTCCTTTGTTCCGCCAGGCGCCTGTCAAGCTCGGCTTTCTCTTCTGCGTCCTTGATGGCTTGCGTCCTGTCGCGGGCGGCCTGCTCTTTGGCTTCCTGCTCCTTGCGCTTGGATTCAAGAGCAGCCTCTGCGTCTGCAATCGCTTTGAGCTTGGCGTCAATTTCCGCCTTGATTACCGCCTGTTCTGCGTCCCGCTTCGCGTCTTCGGCTTTTCGCTGCTCTGCGGCGATTCGGTCGGCCTCAGCCCGCTTCTCGTCTTCGGCTTTCCTTGCCTCTTCGCGCTCTTTGGCCTCTTGGTCGGCTTTTGCTTTCGCCTCAGCATCAGCGATCCTGCGTAGCCTTTCAGCTTCTACGCGGTCCGCTTCTGCCTTTTTGGCCGCTGCTTCTGCTGCGCCTTTTGCATGGACAACCTCAGAAATCTCAGCGATTGCCGCCGCTTTTGCCTCGACCGCTTCTCCGTAGAATTCTGCGAACGTCGCGTCGACTTCCGTTTCGCGGACGATTGCCAGCAATTCGGCGGCGCGCTCAGCGCTGGCGCTGAAGTGGGCTGCGCTGATTGCAAGCTGCCGGATTTTATCGATGCGACTCAGAATGATCCCGACTCTCGCCCGTTCTTCGTCAGCCTTTTTGGCTTTGATGCGCGCCTGTTCGTCGTCGAATTCGTCGCGCAAGACAATTAGCCGATCCTCCTCTGGCTTGATGATGGCGACCAGCCGTGCCTCTTCGGCGATTACTGCTTTTGAGAACTGCACCGCGTCATCGCGAGCGGATTTGCTGGCCTTTGTGATTGCAGTGCGGGCATTGCGCGCAGTCATTGCTGCGCTATGGCATTCGTCGCGACCGGCCTTGTTTGTTGGCGCAGTGATGCCTTTCGACGCATCGACAATGGCGAGCAGTTCGGCCTCTGCCTTGCTAGACATCAGCGCAACGGCCGCGCGCTCCTGTACTGTAAGTTGTGTGCTCATTCGTAACTCCTATGAAAACTAACTTAGATGAAGTTTCAGATAGCTTCTGTCATGAATGTTTTATGGCTTCCCTTATTTTTGTTTCGGTTGTTTCTACCATTGTTTTTAAGAACGACAGCCTACGGTTTCGCAGCCGTCTAATGTCTTCTTGCACGCCATTGTTTTCCGCGGACACTCGATAAACAATCAATTGCAGCTCGCGTGGGAATTCTTCGCAGTAGCTGCAAAAATCAACCCACTTTCGTCCCGTGGTGTCCAAGTGGCTAATTAGCTGCCACTTGTATTTTGGGTCTGGCGCTCCGCGAAGCATCGTTTCGTAATGCACTGAGCTGATTACCGACTTGACCTCTATCAACCCCTCATCTCCAATTAGGCCATCAGGCGATCCGCCGTAATCTCCGCAATCGAAGAATCCGCCGTTATTGACCGTTGCGAAGTTGTTGGCCTCATAGAGCATTACAGCGACCGGCTCTTGAGCGTGCCCCCGGTCCGTGTGGTTGTTTGAGAACCCCCCCCCTTCTGATAAGCGGTTGGTGATGCGCTCCAAGGCAATGCGTAGCGCGGCCTTTTTTGCGCCCTCTCCGAACGGCTTACCGTCGAACGCCATGAAGTCTGAGGCAATGCTAGACGTAACTTTTCCGAGTCGCAGCGAAAACCATTCTTCGCTGTTCTGCGTGACATCGTGGAATGTTGTAGCCATGCCGATCAACCCTCTGCGCGAACAAGCTTCTGCTCGTGCTCGCTCGGCCCTTTATCTTCTTCTGGATGGCGCCCTTCAGCATTCGCCTCTGCGATTAAAGCGGACTCGTTGGCGCTGCTTATGTCCATGTGCTCCAGTACGGCATTGAGATTTCCGTCACGCAGGTACGCTGCCTTCGCCGCTGCCCACCGCTTTGCGTTTGCTTGCGTAAGCACGGGGCGGGCCTTTTCTGGTGCGTGCGGGCTGATACGCAAGCCCTCTACCACTTCTCGACCGAACTTGACTTGAGGGTCGACGTATATCGTCACCCTTATGTTTTTCCAGTCGTCGATATACGGAGATCCCGCCAATGTCCGCATTGTTTTGCTGTTGCTGGCGTTTAGGATCATCGGCTTCAACTTTTCGCCGCGGCGCAGCTCTTGCTCGACGAAAAAAGCAGTGTTAAATACATCCTTCGTTTTTTTCGTGTGATCCGGCTCCAGCCGGACGTGTGAAATTGTTAGGATAGTCGGCTCAACAAGGTCGGCGCTTCCCAAATACGGACTATCAAACGCTTTGCGAAAATGGGTTTTTTCAGTTGTCATTACTGGCTCCTAGTTGCGTGGTTATTATGTGTCGAATTCAATCTGCAGGTTGTCGAGCATCAGCCCGAGCTGCAGCCGGCATGCGCTCTCATCTTTCGCTGCAAGCGCTGTTCCGGCCAAAGAAAGCTGGCGGTTCAGGTCGCGAAGCAGCGCGGGCAGTGTCATCTTTTCGTCGTCCGGACCGTCCGAGTCGAACTGCGGGCAGTGCGGCCCATATCCGATGTCGCCGGGGCCAGGGGCTCTAAACATCATGGTTCTCCGAGCAGAAGGCACGCCTGAATTCTTTTTCCTGTGCAAATGCCATTGCGTCGCCCAATGCTTCTGCCTTTTCTGCAGACCGTGCAGCGGCCCGTGCAGCGGCCCGTACAGCGGCCCGCGCAGTGGCCCACGCGGCGCCACCAGCGGCTTCCCTTTCGGCGGCGGACCATACTGCGGACCATGAGGCGGAATTTTCGCAGGGCCGCGTAGCGGCCATTGCGGCGTCACACGCGCTGGACCACGCCGATCGCAGATCATCTTCTGTTGCCGCTCCTAACGCATACTGTTCAGAAACGTCAATCGCATCTACAGATCGCTTGTCAGCCATCAGGTGTTGCACTTGTCGGGCGCACCATACTGCGAACAACCTAATATTTTTGTCGTGTCCAGATACTGCGCACAAGCACCAGATAGCCTCATCAACCCCGTTGCTATCAATAATTGTTGCCAGCGAAATATTGTGGATGTCTTCCTCCGACAGTCCAATGTGGGCGATAAGCTTATTAAGCTCATCAGGGCAAGGCCCGTGTTTTTTGATTCCTGAAAGAGTTACGCAGATCACCACGCCCACCCTACAATCAAATCTTTCGCCGGATCGAACAGCGCGGCAAACAGGACGATGATCACGACTAAGCCGCAGAAAATCCCAGCCGCCTTGTCGCCTCGTGAAAGCTCTACGCGAGGGGCGACTAGTAAGCGCTGCTCTGCGGGGGTTAGGTTGCACGACTTGATCGTCTCTGCGGCAACTTCCGCCCATGTGTGCGCTGTGCCGTATAGCTTCTGATCGAAGGCCGTTATTGCGGCCTCAAGCGCCAGGCGTCCACGACGGTCGCGAGATTCGTTCGTATTCATGCCGGAACTCCCGTTCTTTTGGCGCGCTCCAAAAGGTTCGCGGAGACGATTCGATCATTCAGATCGGCGATTGTCTTCGCTGCGGCACAAAGTTTTTCTCCGAGGCGCACAATCTCGGCGCGCATGGCGTCCTCTCGTGCAATGCCGTTGCTGATCGTTTCTAGCGCGTCAATGTGGCTGTCACGCAGCTCGTTTGCCGCCTGCTCGAAGCGCTTTGCCTTTTCGGCAAGCTGCGCATTCTCGGAAAGCAGCCGGTCAATGTCATTCGCCGCTTCCGCCGAGCGCTTTTCGGCGCAGTTCCTGGCTATGTCATTCATGGCCAATCCTCCATTTTTTGGCTTCGTCTTCCAGTTCTTTCAGTGAGCGAATCGCCCACTTTGTCAGCGGCCAGACAGAGAGGATGGCCACAACAAGAAACGCGAAAAACACATTTGCAACGGTCATTATGTCGTCCCCCTTAAATCTGGTGCGTTTTGCCGCAGACCGTGCAGCGCGCCTCATTCAGCCGCTGTCCGGAGTCCTTCGAGCGCCGGCCATTGACAGGCGTTCCTACGCGCAATCCCTTATGCGCTTTGTCCTGAAACTCGCTCTTGCAAGCGCATTTCAGAAAAATGTCTTCGTGTTTCATTTTGCGGCCCTCCGTTGGTTGTTTGGTGCCGTCTTTCCGGCTGTCTGGCTTCTTTCGTTTGTGTGCCTTACGCCAGCCGTTCGGCGCTGGTCCCGTACTGACGGCCTGGCCGCCTTCACGGACCCGCCCGCCTTTCAGTAAAAAGCCTCGTGATCCCACGAGTAGGGTGCCGGCAGTCTGTAGAGAGCGCCCGGAGCGGGAGCCGATCTCCGTCCCGTTGGCCAAACGGGCAGGCTTACATCGGGGCGCCCTCTACGGACTGTCTGCGGTAAAACACCATCGGCGGCAGCGTCGCTTTGTTGATAGCGCCGCTTTTGTCGGGCTGGAAAGAAGGGCAACCCACTACACCGCCGATGGTTTGTTGCTCATTGCGCCATGTGCGCACACAAACTCATCAGTTCCGCTTTGTGTTTTTTCCAGAACGCCAGCGCCCTTTCTTCCATTTCGGAGATTTCTGAGTCGCTTAACCCAGACCATTCGGCGTGCGAGAAGGTCTTGCAGCCAATCGTCATTAGCTCGCCTGTAATGGTCACGGCCCACGGGCTTTTATGCAGATCGAGCCATCCTCCTATGCTTGTCGGCAGAGTGATGCCGGCGAGGTCGCAGCCGCCCAGGTCGAGCCATCCGCCGATGCTTGTCGGCATAGTGATGCCGGTCAGGTCGCACCCGCTCAGGTCGAGCGATCCGCCGATGCTTGTCGGCAGAGTGATGCCGGTCAGGTCGCACCCGCTC